>LULK01000908.1_pt1 | contig 13935 bp, 9 predicted proteins | sample 728181 | NCBI WGS metagenome assembly LULK01 (sample SAMN03860291, study PRJNA289734) | marine metagenome | biome: seawater column; feature: ocean; material: water; isolation source: Red Sea water column Station 169 - depth 10m | place: Saudi Arabia: Red Sea | collected 2011-10-15 | depth 10 m | reverse complement strand
CGCTCGGCGCCTCCTCGACCGGCGGTGGGGGCGGGGTCTCGAGACGGCGCTGGCGCGCCGCGTCGACCAGCGGTGGGGACACGACCTGGGGTGGTGAGGCCGTACGATCCAGGCGTGGAGACCCTGCGCCTGATCCTGCTGTTCGTGCACATCCTCGGCTTCGCCGCGCTCATCGGCGGCCTGATCGCCCAGGCGGGCCCGGGGGAGAAGAAGGTGAACGCGGCGATGCGTGACGGCGCGGGCACCGCGTTCCTCGCCGGGCTCGCGCTGGTCGGGGTGCTCTCGGCCGGGGACCAGGAGCCGAACAACACCAAGGTCGGCGTCAAGCTGCTCATCGGCCTGGTCGTCCTCGTGCTGGTGATGGTCAACGTGCGCAAGCCGAGCATCCCGCAGGGCCTGTGGGCCGGGCTGCTGGCGCTGTCGGTGCTCAACGTGGCGATCGCCGTCTTCTGGTCGCCCGCGCACGCCTGGGCCTGACCCGTTGGCCCTGGGGCGCCGCCCCGCCCAGGGGTAAAGAATCCCCCGGTGTGAGCCAGGGGACGTTTCAGCCTGCTCTCAGGTAGGCACGCTGCTGTCACTGGGGTGAGGCGGCCACGTGCTCGACGCCCCCGTCGGGCCCTCGCGGTCGCGCCGCCATCACCGCCACGTGGACGCCGGGTGCGGCCGTGGTCGCAGCACCCACTCGCACGGCCCGGCGTCGGACGCAGACACCGACCCGAGGAGCCGTGCATCCCCATGTCCGACCCGAGCCTCTTCATCGACGGAAAGTGGCGTGACGCCGCCGATGGCGGCACCCGCGAGATCCGCTGCCCCGCGGACGGTACGCCGGTGCGCACCGTGTCCGAGGGCGGTGCCGACGACGCGGTGGCCGCCGTCCTGTCCGCCCGCCGCGCCTTCGACAACGGTCCCTGGCCCCGCACCCCGGCGCCGGAGCGGGCGGCGCTGCTGCACCGCCTGGCCGACCGGCTCGAGTCCGACAAGGACGAGGTCGCCCGCCGGGAGTCCCTCGACACCGGCAAGCGCTTCGTGGAGAGCCAGATCGACGTCGACGACATCGTCGGGGTGTTCCGGCACTTCGCCTCGCTCGCCCAGGCCGAGTCCGGTCGCGTGGTCGACCCCGGGATGCCCGACGTGCGGAGCCGGGTCGTGCACGAGCCGGTGGGCGTGTGCAGCCTGATCACGCCGTGGAACTACCCGTTGCTGCAGACCGCGTGGAAGGTCGCGCCGGCGCTGGCCGCGGGCAACACCTTCGTGCTCAAGCCGAGCGAGCTGACGCCGTCCACGGCCATGTGGCTGATGGACGCCCTGAGCGACGTGGGCCTGCCGGCGGGCGTGGCCAACCTCGTCACGGGTGCCGGCGACGCGGTGGGACCGGTGCTCACCGAGGCCCCGGAGGTCGACCTGGTGTCCTTCACCGGCGGCGTCGTGACCGGCCGCCGGATCATGGCCGCGGCCGCCCCGACGGTGAAGCGCGTGGCCCTGGAGCTCGGCGGCAAGAACCCCAACATCGTCTTCGCCGACGCCGACCTGGATGCGGCCATCGACAACGCCCTCACGGCGGTCTTCCTCGACTCCGGGCAGGTCTGCTCGGCCGGGGCCCGGCTCATCGTCGAGGACACCGTCCACGACGAGGTCGTCGACGAGCTGGTGCGCCGGGCGAAGGAGATCCGCCTCGGCGGCCCCTTCGACGACTCGGCCGAGACCGGGCCGCTGATCTCCGCAGCGCATCGCGAGAAGGTCGAGGCCTACGTCGCGGCCGGGCTCGAGGAAGGCGCGACCCTGCGCTGCGGCGGCGCGCGACCCGAGGGGGCGGCGTACGACGAGGGGTTCTTCTACCTGCCGACGATCCTCGACGACTGCGCCGCGGACATGTCGTGCGTGCAGGAGGAGAGCTTCGGCCCGGTGCTGACCGTCGAGCGCTTCACCGGCGCGGACCGCGAGGCGCGCGAGGAGGCGGCCGTCTCGATCGCCAACGACACGATCTACGGCCTCGCCGGGGCGGTGTGGACCGAGAACGCCGGTCGCGCCGAGCGCGTCGCGGCCCGGCTGCGCCACGGCACGATCTGGATCAACGACTACCACCCGTACGTCCCGCAGGCCGAGTGGGGCGGGATGAAGCAGAGCGGCATCGGCCGCGAGCTGGGGCTGGCCGGTCTCGAGGAGTACCGCGAGACCAAGCACATCTGGCACAACACCCGACCCGCGCGTGCGGGCTGGTTCAGCGACAGCACCGAGGGCAGCACCGAGGAGAAGGGATCCGAGAAGTGAGCACCGAGCGTTACGACTACGTCATCGTCGGCGGGGGCTCCGCCGGCTCGGCCCTGGCCAACCGGCTCTCCTCCGACCCCTCGGTCAGCGTGCTGGTGCTCGAGGCCGGGCGCAGCGACACCAAGCTCGACCCGTTCATCCACATGCCGGCGGCGCTGCCCTACCCGATCGGCAACAGGCTCTACGACTGGAAGTACGAGTCCGAGCCCGAGCCGCACATGAACGGACGCCGGATCTACCACGCGCGCGGCAAGGTGCTCGGCGGGTCCTCCTCGATCAACGGGATGATCTTCCAGCGCGGCAACCCGATGGACTACGAGCGCTGGGCGTCCGACCCGGGCATGGAGACCTGGGACTACGCGCACGTGCTGCCGTACTTCAAGCGCATGGAGACGCGCATGCTGGCCGACGGCACCGTCGCCGCCGACGCGTGGCGCGGTGGCTCCGGCCCGCTGGTCCTCGAGCAGGGCCCGGCCACCTCGCCGCTGTTCAACGCCTTCTTCGAGGCCGCGCAGCAGGCCGGCCACCCGCTGACCGACGACGTCAACGGCTACCGCCAGGAGGGCTTCGCGCGCTTCGACCGCAACGTCCACCGCGGCCGCCGGCTCTCCGCGTCGCAGGCCTACCTCCACCCGGTGCGCAAGCGGAAGAACCTCACCGTCCACACGCTCTCGATGGTCACCGGCCTGCGCACCAGCGGGAAGCGGGTCACCGGGGTCGACTACCTGCGCGGTTACAAGCTCAAGCGCAGCGTCGAGGCCGGCGAGGTCATCCTGTGCGGCGGCGCCATCAACTCCCCGCAGCTGCTGCAGCTCTCGGGCATCGGCCCGGCCGACCACCTGCGCAGCCTCGGCATCGACGTGATCGCCGACCTGCCGGGCGTCGGCGCCAACCTCCAGGACCACCTCGAGGTCTACATCCAGCATGCGGCCACCCAGCCGGTCTCGATCGCACCGTGGCTCAAGCACCGCCACAAGCCGCGCATCGGCGCCGAGTGGCTCTTCGGCCGCAAGGGCGTCGGTGCCTCCAACCACTTCGAGGCGGGCGGGTTCATCCGCTCCAACGACGACGTGTCCTACCCCAACCTGATGTTCCACTTCCTGCCGATCGCCATCAGGTACGACGGCTCCCAGCCCGCGGCCGAGCACGGTTACCAGGTCCACATCGGCCCGATGTACTCCGACGTCCGCGGCTGGCTGAAGATCCGGAGCCGCGACCCGCTGGAGCACCCGGCGATGCAGTTCAACTACCTCTCCACCGAGAACGACCGCCGCGAGTGGATCGAGATGGTCCGCAAGGCCCGCGAGATCCTCGAGGCGCCGGCGTTCAAGCCGTTCTCCGGCGGCGAGATCTCGCCGGGACCCTCGGTGCAGACCGACCAGGAGATCCTCGACTGGGTCGCCGAGGACGCCGAGACCGCGCTGCACCCCTCGTGCACGGCCAAGATGGGCACCGGCGAGGACGCCGTGGTCGACCCGACGTCGATGAAGGTCCACGGCGTCGAGGGCCTGCGCGTGGTCGACGCCTCGGTGATGCCCTACGTCACCAACGGCAACATCTACGCCCCCGTGATGATGCTGGCCGAGAAGGCCGCCGACCTGATCGCCGGCAACGAGCCGCTCGAGGCGCTCGACGTCCCGTTCTACAAGCACGGCACCGGCATGCCGCTCTACCCCGAGGGCGACCCGCGCAACGACGCCGCCGTCCCCGGCACCGTCCGGGTCCGCTGAGGAGGAGCTGACGATGACCACGACGCAGCATCGCCCGGTCGACGCGGGCACGCCCGACGACCAGCCGGACTGGACGCTCAACCGGCCGGTCTTCCTCACCGCCGCCGCTGTCACCCTGGCGGTGACGATCTGGTGCGTGGCCGTGCCCGACCAGGCGTACTCGACGCTCGAGACGATCGTCGGGTGGGTCAGCACCAGCCTGGGCTGGTACTACATCGCCCTGACCACCACGGTCCTGGTGTTCGTGCTCTTCCTGGGCTTCTCGCGCTACGGCAAGGTGCGCCTGGGCCCCGAGCACTCCCGGCCGGAGTTCTCCACCGGCGCCTGGGCCGCGATGCTCTTCGCGGCCGGCATCGGGACCGACCTGGTCTTCTACGCCGTCTACGAGCCGGCGTACCAGTACCTCAACCCGCCGGTCATCGAGGGCGGCACGGTGCAGGCGGCCCGGGAGGGCACCGTGTGGACGCTGTTCCACTACGGCATCTCCGGGTGGGGGATGTACTCCGGCCCCATCGGCACCGCGGCGGACACCGCGGCGATCCTGGGCACCATCTTCGGTGTCGCCACCTCGCTGGGCATCGGCGTGGTGAGCCTCAACGTCGGGCTCGACGTCGTCTTCGGGCTCTCGGTCGGGCTGCCGGTGCAGATCGGCCTGGTCGTGCTGGCGATCGGCATCGCCACCCTCTCGGCGGTCACCGGCGTCGAGAAGGGCATCAAGCTGATCTCGCAGTTCAACGTGCTGCTGGCCATCGGCCTGGCGGCGTACGTGCTGCTCACCGGCCGCACCGCCTTCCTGCTGAACTCGTTGGTCGTCAACGTCGGCGACTACGTCCGAATGCTGCCGGGGCTGACCAACGAGACCTTCGCCTACGAGGACACCGGCGACTGGATGAGCTTCTGGACGCTGTTCTTCTGGGCCTGGTGGATCGCGTGGGCGGCCTTCGTCGGCCTGTTCCTGGCCCGCATCTCGCGCGGCCGCACGATCCGGCAGTTCGTGGCCGGCACGATGATCATCCCGTTCAGCTACATCGTCATGTGGGTGACGATCTTCGGCAATGCCGCCATCAGCGAGATCCGCAGCGGCAACACCGACCTGCGCGAGGTCGTGAACGCCGCCAGCGGCCCCGACACCGCGCTGTGGTCGCTGCTGCAGGAGTACCCCGGCTTCACCTTCGTCGCCGGCGCGTTCATCCTCATCGGGCTGCTGTTCTACGTGACCTCCGCCGACTCCGGCGCGCTGGTGATGGCCAACCTCTCCAGCACGCTGAAGTCGCCCCACCACGACGCCGGCGCCCCGCTGCGCATCTTCTGGGCCGTCGCCACCGGTGCGCTCACGCTGGCCATCGTCGCGGCCGGCAACATCTACGCGCTGCAGTACGCCACCGTCATCATCGGGCTGCCGTTCGCGGTCGTGATGATCGGCGTGATGTGGGGCCTGTGGAAGGCGTTGTCCGCCGAGGGGCACCTCGCCGACAGCCGCCGTGCGGTGACCGGGGCACTGTCGGGCCGCACCACGCTGGCCGAGCGCGACCGACGGGGTCGGGCTCCGTGGCAGGCGAGGCTGCACCGGGCGATGGACTTCCCCGACCGGCAGCGCGCGGACGAGTACCTCGCCCAGGACGCCACGCCGGCGCTGGAGGAGGTCGCCCGCGAGTTCGAGGCGCAGGGTGTCGACGTGGTGGTCGAGTCGGTGATCGACGAGGACGCCGAGCCCGCTGCCGAGCTGCGCGCCGGCGTGGGGGAGCAGCCCTTCGTCTACCGCGTGCAGCGCTGCGCGGCCGCGCTCCCGTCGTACGGCGGTCGGGTGCCGCGCGGCGGCGACCGCTACTACCGCCTCGAGGTGCACCTGCGCGACGGCGGCCAGGGCTACGACGTCATGGGCTACACCCGGGCCCAGCTCATCGACGACGTGCTCGACCAGTACGAGCGGCACCTGGAGTTCCTCCGGCTGGCGGACGCCTGACCGGCACTCGTGCTGTCCCCGGCCGGACGTAGGCTGGGGGCAGCATGAGTGAGCTGACCGAGACGCTGTTCGAGACCCCGCGCACCCCCCGGACCGGTCCCTCCGCCGACGCGCTGCTCGAGGGGCTCAACGAGCCCCAGCGGGCCGCCGTCGTCCACGAGGGATCGCCGCTGCTGGTCGTGGCCGGCGCGGGCTCGGGCAAGACCCGGGTGCTGACCCGTCGCATCGCCTGGACGATCTCCGAGCGCAAGGCGCACCCGGGCTCGATCCTGGCCATCACCTTCACCAACAAGGCCGCGGCCGAGATGAAGGAGCGCGTCGAGGAGCTCGTCGGCAGGCGCGCCCGCATCATGTGGGTCTCGACGTTCCACTCCGCGTGCGTGCGCATCCTGCGCAAGGAGATCGGCGCGCTCGAGCGCGAGGGCGGCACCTGGAAGTCCAACTTCTCCATCTACGACGCCCAGGACCAGAAGCGGCTGATGACGCTGGTCGTCCAGGACCTCGACCTGGACCCCAAGCGCTACCAGCCCGGTGCGCTGCTGCACTGGGTCAGCAACCACAAGAACGAGCTGCGCGACGCCGAGCAGGTCACGGCCGAGGCGAAGAACAAGCTGGAGGAGACCTACGCGGCGGCGTACACGCTCTACCAGCGGCGCCTGCGCGAGGCCAACGCGCTGGACTTCGACGACCTGATCATGACCACGGTCCACCTCTTCGAGGCCTTCCCGGAGATCAAGGAGACCTACCGCCGGCGCTTCCGGCACGTGCTGGTCGACGAGTACCAGGACACCAACCACGCGCAGTACGCCCTGATCCACCAGCTCTGCGCAAACCCCCTCGACCAGTCCTCGGTCGAGGCCGAGGGCGAGCGGGTCCCGCCCGCCGAGCTGATGGTCGTCGGCGACGCCGACCAGTCGATCTACGCCTTCCGCGGCGCCAACATCCGCAACATCCTCGACTTCGAGGAGGACTTCCCCGACGCAGCGACCATCCTGCTGGAGCAGAACTACCGCTCCACCCAGACCATCCTCACCGCCGCCAACGGGATCATCGGCCACAACAAGGGCCGCAAGCCCAAGCGGCTGTGGTCCGACGCCGGCGACGGCGAGCGGATCGTCGGCTACGTCGCCGACGACGAGCACGACGAGGCCCGCTTCGTCTCCGGGGAGATCGACACCCTGGTCGACGGCGGCGCCAAGCCCGGCGACGTCGCGGTGTTCTACCGCACCAACGCCCAGTCCCGGGTCTTCGAGGAGATCTTCATCCGCACCGGGCAGCCCTACAAGGTCGTCGGGGGCGTGCGGTTCTACGAGCGCCGCGAGGTGCGTGACGCCTTGGCCTACCTGCGGATGCTGGCCAACCCCGAGGACCAGGTCTCCCTACGGCGCATCCTCAACACCCCCAAGCGCGGCATCGGCGACCGCGCGGTGGCCTGCGTCTCGGCGTACGCCGAGCGCGAGCGGATCTCCTTCTGGTCGGCCCTGCAGCGCGCCGACGAGGCCCCGGGCCTGGCGACCCGCTCCCTGAGCTGCATCCGCGGCTTCGTCGACCTCGTGCAGGAGCTGCAGTCGATGGTCGACGGCGGCGAGCGGGCCGACGTGGTCCTCGAGACGACCCTCGAGCGCTCGGGCTACCTCGCCTCGCTGGAGGACTCCGACGACCCGCAGGACGCGACCCGCCTGGAGAACCTCGCCGAGCTCGTCGCGGTGGCCCGCGAGTTCGCCGAGGACCCGCAGGCCGGGCCGTCTGCCGACCCCGCCGACGTCGACGCCGGGCTGGTCGAGCCCGGTCTCACCGACTTCCTCGAGCGGGTCGCGCTGGTGGCCGACACCGACCAGATCCCCGACGACCCGGACGGCGAGGACGTCGGGGTCGTCACCTTGATGACGTTGCACACGGCCAAGGGGCTGGAGTTCCCGATCGTGTTCCTCACCGGCCTCGAGGACGGCGTCTTCCCGCACTCGCGGGCGCTGGGCGACCAGACCGAGCTCGAGGAGGAGCGGCGCCTGGCCTACGTCGGCGTCACCCGGGCCCGCGAGCGTCTCTACCTCTCCCGTGCGGTGGTCCGCTCGGCGTGGGGCGCGCCATCGCACAACCCTGCGTCGCGCTTCCTCGACGAGATGCCGGTCGACCTGGTCGACTGGCGCCGCACCGAGGGGGCCCAGACCCGCTGGTCGCGGCCCGACCTCTCCGGGTCTCTCGGTGCCCCCGGCGGCGGGATGGGCAGCCCCACCGCCTCGGGTCGGCGCAACTTCTCCGCCGCCGCGGCCCGCGCCGACGCTGCGTCGAAGTCGCGCAAGCGCGACCGCCCGGTGCCCTCGCTCGCCGCCGGCGACCGGGTCACCCACGACTCCTTCGGCCTGGGCACGGTCGTGTCCGTCGAGGGCGAGGCCGACCGCGCGGTCGCCTCGATCGACTTCGGCTCCGACGGCGTCAAGCGGCTGCTGCTGCGCTACGCGCCGGTGGAGAAGTTGTAGCGAACTGCTGGTCGAGGTGCGAGGCCGGCCACGGCCGAGCCTCGAGGCCCCGTCAAGTCGGCGACCGCGTCACCGGGTCTCGAGGCTCCTCGCTGGCGCTCGTCGCACCTCGACCAGCGAGGGTCGTCAGGGAGTCACACCATTCGCGATCAGCGCCGCCCGCGGGTCGACGGGGTCGCCACCACCGGGGCGCACCTCCAGGTGCAGGTGCGGGCCGGTGACGTTGCCGGTCGAGCCGACGGTGCCGATCACGTCACCGGGGGCGACGACGTCGCCGGCGGAGACGTAGATCGAGGTCTGGTGGGCGTACCAGACCTCGGTGCCGTCCTCGAGCGTGAGGACGGTCTTGTTGCCGTAGGCGCCGTCGTAGCCGGTGGAGGTGACCACACCGCGCGCCACGGCGACGAGGGAGGTGCCGGAGTCGGCGGCGAAGTCCAGGCCGGTGTGGTAGCTCGACCACAGGCCGTACTCGCCGAAGGTCGCGGTGAGGCGGTAGCCGGCCAGCGGGAGGACCCAGCGGTTCTCGGCGAGGACGCTGGCGCGCTGCTCGGCCTTCTGCGCGAGCTGGCCCAAGGCTTCGTTGCGCTGCTCGGCCTGCGCCTCGACCTGGGCCTCGAGATCGGCGGACTCGGCGGCAGCCCGGTCTCCGTCGCGGCTCACGACGCCGGGGCGGACCGCGCCGACGGCGTCGGTGCCGCTGAGGGCACCCACGGACCCGAGGCGGACCTGGCCGGCCGCGACGAGGTCGGGGGAGGTGGTGGTCATGACGCCGCCGACGGAGATGGCCATCGCGGCCAGCCCGACGAGGACGGGGGCCGAGGGCACCTTGGCCAGCACGCCGGTGCGGGTGGTGCGGCGTGCGGCGCGGCGGCGACCGGCGGCGGCTTGGCGGGTGAGCTCGAGCGGGAGGATCACGGTGTCCTCACCGGCGAAGGACGTGGAGGCGTCGACCGGCTCGAGGTCGGCGAGCACCCGCTCGATCGTGGCGGTGTCCACGTCGGCGCGACGCCGTCCGGAGGTGACCGGGACCGGCGTGGGCTGCTCGACGCGTGCGGCCGGCACGCGGATCGGCTCGGCGGGCAACGTCAGGGCCGGACGCTCGAGCGTGGGAGTGGCGGCGCGACGCTTGCCGACGTACGGCGTGGTCGGGGTGCCGGACTCGGGAGCAGCGACGCTCGCGCGACGACGACCGACGTAGGCGGCCTGCTCGTCTCGGGTCTGACCCATGAAGTGCGATCTCCGGGGTTGGGGGCGTGCTGCTGTGCTGCGTCCCGAGACGATAACCGAAAGGGTGGGTCCCGGACGAAGTGGGGGCTTCGACGGGCCAACGCCCGACGATGCAGAACCGTTACGTTCGCGGCCCCCCGGGCGCCATCTGGGCTAGACCGCCGTGGACGCCTCGCGGTGTCCTCCGGTTGTCCTCGCAGCTACCGGCAGGTCACATGACGTGCATCACGTCGACGCCCCTGCCCCTCGTCCCCAGCACGGGCGCGGGTCTAAGGTGCCCGGGGCGCCGCGTGCGATCACTGCCGCGCGCCGCCAGCGCCGAGAGCCGCGAAAGTCGGCCCGAACGACAACAGAGAAGAACTGGTGGACCAGTGGACCTGATGGAGTACCAGGCGAAGGAGCTCTTCGCCAAGCACGGTGTGGCCACGACGCTCGGCGTCGTCGTCGAGACCCCCGAGGCCGCGAAGGCCGCCGCCGAGGAGATCGGTGGCGTGACCGTGGTCAAGGCGCAGGTCAAGGCGGGTGGCCGCGGCAAGGCCGGCGGTGTGAAGCTCGCCAAGACCGCGGACGAGGCGTTCGAGTACGCCTCCAACATCCTCGGCATGGAGATCAAGGGCCTCACGGTCAACCGCGTGCTCGTCACGCCGGCGACCCCGCCCCAGGAGGAGTACTACTTCTCCTTCCTGCTCGACCGCGCGAACCGGCAGTACCTCTGCATCGCCTCGGTCGAGGGTGGCGTGGAGATCGAGGAGGTCGCCAAGACCAACCCCGACGCCGTCAAGCAGATCGCCGTCGACCCCGGCACCGGTGTGGACGAGGCCAAGGCCCGTGCGATCGCCACCGAGGCGAAGTTCCCCGAGCCCGTCTTCGAGCAGGCCGTGGCGATGATCCAGTCGCTGTACAAGGTCTTCGTCGAGGAGGACGCCACCCTCGTCGAGGTCAACCCGCTCGCGCGTCTCGAGGGCGACAAGCTCGAGGCCCTCGACGGCAAGGTCTCGCTGGACGAGAACGCCTCGGAGGTGCGCCACCCGCACCACGAGGAGTTCGAGATCCGCGAGGAGGCCGACCCGCTCGAGGCGAAGGCCAAGGACAAGGGCCTCAACTACGTCAAGCTCGACGGCGAGGTCGGCATCATCGGCAACGGCGCGGGCCTCGTGATGAGCACCCTCGACGTCGTCGCGTACGCCGGTGAGAAGCACGGCGGCGTCAAGCCCGCCAACTTCCTCGACATCGGCGGCGGCGCCAACGCGCAGGTCATGGCCGACGGCCTCGACGTCATCCTCAACGACCCCCAGGTCAAGAGCGTGTTCGTCAACGTCTTCGGCGGCATCACCGCCTGCGACGAGGTCGCCAACGGCATCAAGGGCGCCCTGGAGATCCTCGGCGACGCCGCCACCAAGCCCCTCGTGGTGCGCCTGGACGGCAACAACGTCGACAAGGGCCGCGCGATTCTGGCCGAGCTGGACCACCCGCTCGTGACCACGGTCGACACCATGGACGGCGCGGCCGACAAGGCCGCCGAGCTGGCCAACGCCTGAGCCCGGACGAGAGACGAGAAGAACGAGCACATGAGCATCTACCTCAACAAGGACAGCAAGATCATCGTCCAGGGCATCACCGGTGGGATGGGCTCCAAGCACACCACCTTGATGATCGAGGCGGGATCGAACATCGTCGGCGGCGTCAACGCGCGCAAGGCCGGCACCACCGTCGAGCTGGCGGGCACCACCCAGCCGGTCTTCGGCTCGGTGGAGGAGGCCATGAAGGAGACCGGCGCTGACGTCTCGGTCGTCTTCGTTCCGCCGGCCTTCACCAAGGACGCCTGCATCGAGGCGATCGACGCCGGCATCAAGCTGCTGGTCGTCATCACCGAGGGCGTGCCGGTCCAGGACACCGCCGAGGTCTGGTCCTACCTGCAGTCGGACAAGAACCACAACGGCACCCGGATGATCGGTCCGAACTGCCCGGGCATCATCACGCCCGAGGAGTCGCTGGCCGGCATCACCCCGCACACCATCGCGGGCAAGGGCCCCATCGGGCTGGTGTCGAAGTCGGGCACGCTGACCTACCAGATGATGTTCGAGCTGAAGGACTTCGGCTTCAGCACCGCGATCGGCATCGGTGGTGACCCGATCATCGGCACCACCCACATCGACGCCCTCGAGGCGTTCGAGGCCGACCCCGACACCAAGGCGATCGTGATGATCGGCGAGATCGGCGGCGACGCCGAGGAGCGGGCCGCGGCGTACATCAAGGACAACGTGACCAAGCCGGTCGTCGGCTACGTCGCCGGCTTCACCGCCCCCGAGGGCAAGACGATGGGCCACGCCGGCGCCATCGTCTCGGGCTCGGCGGGCACCGCGCAGGCCAAGAAGGAGGCCCTCGAGGCCGTCGGCGTGAAGGTCGGCAAGACGCCGTCCGAGACCGCCGAGCTGATGCGGGAGATCATGAACAACCTCTGATCCGCACCCCGGATCGCCACGAGCGCCCTCGACCTCCGGGTCGGGGGCGCTCGTGCGTGCTGTGGCGGGATGGGTGGGTCGCTCAGCAGGGGTCGGCGGCGAAGACGCACATCTGCGCGACGACCTCGGCGCTGCGGTCCTGCTCGCGCTCCTGCTCGGTCTCGACGACGGCGGGGTCCCCGGCGCCCTGGAAGTACGACGTGGAGTACAGCACCGCGTTGCCGACCCGGACCGCCTGGTGGAGGAAGCCCTCACCGGTGTCGTCGTAGCCGTTGACGAACACCACGGACTGCTCGCCCAGGTCGCTGGTCAGCACCTCGGCGGAGACCCGGGGCTGCCCCTGAGGCCGGCAGGACTCGGCCTGCGTGCGCAGCTCCTCCAGCGCGGCCGCGGCCGTGGTGTCGTCCTCGTAGACCGAGACGACGCGGTCCATGCCGCCCTGGCTGGGGTCGGTGTAGACCGCCTGCAGGCTCTCGAGGGCGCCGGAGACGTCCCAGGCGGGGCTGGTGGCGCACGGGCCGACCGCCTGCGGCTGGTACTCCGGGAGCACCTGGGTGCGGTCGGGGTCCTCCAGCGGGAAGCCGTCGGTGAGCGGGAAGTCCTCGGGGACGTCGACGCGCCACGCGACCGCGTCGGTGCTCGGGCCGTCGGTGGCGTAGAGGCCCGGGTCGGGACGGGCGTCCGTGCCGTCCTGGCTCAGCGCCACGGGCACGCCGATCGCGGTCATCGCCGCGACGGTGCCACCGGCGACCGCGAGCGCGGTGTTGCGCCGGCGGAGGCGGTCGCCACGTCGGCGTACCTCGGAGGCGGGCAGCGGGTGCAGGTCGGTCTGGTCCATCGTCGTGAAGCTCTCGCGGGCGACCTCGTGGACCGGGAGGTCCGCGAGGTGGTGCAGCACCAGGGCCCGTCGCTGGGCCTCCGGCAGCTGCTTGAGCGCCGCCACGAGCGCCACGTGGGCCTCGCTCGGCGCCGCCGCCGTGGTGGGGGAGGCGAGGGCCCGGTCGGCCGGGCGGCGGCCCTTCACGACCCGTCGCCAGCGGCTGACCGCCAGCCGGTACGCCGTGGTGCGTACCCATGCCTCGGGGTGGCCAGAGCGGTCCAGCGACCGCCGGTGGGCCCACGCCCGCACGAACGCCTCCTGCACGCACTCCTCGGCCTCGTCGCGGCTGCCGATCATGGCGTAGACCTGACCGACGACGCGGGCGTAGGAGGTGGCGTAGAAGTCGTCGAACTCGACCTCGTCCATCGCTCTGCTCTCGTCTCGGGGACGGCCACGGTGCCGTCCTCGCAGTGTGTACGCCGCGGGGCGCGGGTCGGTTGCACCCCGCCGCGGGACTTTTTCGTCCCGGCCCGGCCCGGTCGGGTCAGCGACCGGCGCGCAGCCGCTCGAGGCCGCGCTCGGCGAGGGCGAGGAAGGCGCCGCGGTCCATCTGCACGCCGGGGGCGGGGATGAAGCCCAGCTGGAGCAGGTCGCCGCGCGAGCGGGCGAGCGCCATGAAGTATTTCACCGAGCGGTTCTCGGTGACCTCGACGGTCACGTGCCACACCGCGAGCTCCTCGCGGCCGTCGGTGCGCGAGGCGGCGGTGAGGACCTCGGTGCCGAGCTCGCGGTCGGAGCAGGAGCCCATCTTGCGGCGCACGGCCGCGACGAAGGAGCGCGCCTGGCGCTCGGGGAGCCGGCCGATGGTCTCGGTCAGGCCGAACTCCACGGGCAGCTCGGCCTCGGGGATGAGGAAGGTGCGGGTGGAGGTGCCGCGCATCCGCTCGCCGCCGGTGGTCCCGGAGAAGGAGGTCTTGTCGCAGCGGGT
>LULK01000406.1_pt1 | contig 13962 bp, 13 predicted proteins | sample 728181 | NCBI WGS metagenome assembly LULK01 (sample SAMN03860291, study PRJNA289734) | marine metagenome | biome: seawater column; feature: ocean; material: water; isolation source: Red Sea water column Station 169 - depth 10m | place: Saudi Arabia: Red Sea | collected 2011-10-15 | depth 10 m | reverse complement strand
GTCTTTGTAGAGCCCGGACTTTCCTCTTTAATGAATTAAAGCGATAAGTCATTTATCTGGCACATAAGGAGTATTCATTTTTTTTTAAATTTCAACTCTTATTAAATCAATTAAATCAATGATTTTAAAATATAATAACATTCTTTATCGACAATACTGCTAATTAATTCTGGTCTAAATCTTCTTTGAAAATTCTTCAAAATTTTAACTTTTTCTGAGTGCTTATTTGTAAATTTATAACCAAATTTAAACAATAATCTATAAAATGTAATTGTATCTTTTATTTTTACTTTTCTAAATCTATTGCATTTTTTTTGACTCAAATTGTGCCAGATAGATAATTTTTTTTTATATAAAAATTTCCATGGAAATTTTTCTCCTGGATCTTTTTTTCTTAATGGCGCAATATCAGAGTGTCCTAAAATATTTTGTTTTTTTATTTTAAATTTTTTTTTTAAAATCTTCGTTAATTTGATAATTGATTTTAATTGATTTATATTAAACTTTTCATATCCATGATTATGTCCAGGATTCGAAATTTCTATACCAATTGAATTTAAATTTATAAACTGGTCTTTTTTCCAAGACGAGTATCCAGCATGCCAAGCGATGTATAAATCTGGAACAATTTTTACAATTTCACCATTTTTTTTTATAAAATAATGACAGCTTACTTTTGAATTACTATTTGTTAATCTATTTATCGCTCCAATTTCAGACTTCATTCCAGTATAATGAAATATTATATATTTTACTTTGGAAACACTCCTTTTTTTTAAATTAAAATTAGGAGAGTAGTTTATAGACATTTTTTCAACACTTTTTCGCATATATTCAGACTATTTATCTTTATATTACTATGAAATATATTATAAATATTTTATGAATAAATACCTTACTCTTTTAACAATCATTATTTTTACAATCATGTCCAGTCCATCAAATGCAGGTGATGATGGTAATTTAAAAGTAAATGCAAATAAAAATAATGGATATGTAGAAGTTAATGATTGTTTTGAAAAAATTAACAGAGGTATATTTGGTTTTAATCAAGTTTTAGATAAAGTAATTTTTAAACCTCTGGCCAAAGGCTATAGGATGTTTCCCCAGCCAATTAGGTCTGGAACAAGTAATGCGCTTAGCAATTTGAGTAATGTAGTTACTGTTCCTAATAATATGCTTCAAGGCCAGTTTAAAGATGCAGGAATAAATTCTGCTAGATTTATAGTAAATACAACTATAGGAGTTGCTGGTATTTTTGATGTTGCGTCTTATTATGGGTTAAAAAAGAGAGACAAAGAAGATTATGGTCAAACATTAGGTGTTTGGGGAGCGGGTTCAGGCTGTTACTTTGTGTTGCCAGTTTTAGGACCTACAACTATTAGGGACTCAATTGGTTCGATTGTAAATATTATTGGTGGGGATGCGTGGTACAATGTTACTGTAGCTAATGATACTCAATATTTTTCTGAAGCTGACTATTATACATCTAGATTATTAAATGGAATTGATTTTAGAGCAAAAAACTTAGAATCATTTGAGAGTTTGGAAAAAAATTCTGTTGATCTTTATGCATCAGTAAGAAGTCTTTATTTACAAGACAGATTTAGAAAAGTTAGAAATATTGATGAAACAACTGAAACTTTAAGCGACGACGATTGGGAAGAGCTAGATAGTCAGTAAATAATCATTAAATGAAATTATTCAAATATATAATTTTTTTATTATTTTTTATTAATTTTCAAAACATTTCTTCAGCTAAAGACCCTAGTTCCCTGATAAATGAAATTGTTGATGAAGCCGCTTCAATATTGTCTAGTGAAGACCCTGTTGAATCTAAAATTATAAAGTTAAATGCTATTGCCGAAAGAAGCGTAGATATAAATGGAATTGGAATGTATACACTTGGTAAGTATAGAAAAACTATTAATGAAGAGCAAAAGTCTAAATACCAAAAATTATTTAAAAGCTACTTTTTAAAAAGCTTTTCTAGTAGACTTGTTGATTATACTAATCCAAAAATTAATGTTGTATCTCAAAAAAAAATTAATGATAAGTATACAATAGTCAATAGCGTACTGGAGGCGACCTCAAAAAGACCTCAAGTAAAAATAGATTGGAGAATATATACAAAAAATCCAGAAAGACCATTGATTAGAGACCTAATTGTAGAAGGTTTAAGTTTAGCAAGAACGCAAAAGGAAGAATTTAATTCAATAGTTCAGAATAATGATGGGAATATTAATGCGTTATTTAAAACATTGGAGGAATTTTTAATTAAATAATTAAAAAAACCCTATCTCCCCTAAACATATATCGGATTTAAAATCATTAAAGCCAGCAACTAAACCAATAGATCTTATTTTTTGGCCTAAAATTGTTTTAGGTTGATAAAAGTTTGATTTTTCAAACTCACTAAATTTTGCTTTTATTTCTATCCAATTATCTGGTGAATAAAATTTATAGCTATAATATTGCCAAGGGGCAAAAGTTAAATTTGTTCTTAAATGTATTCTATAATCTTTATTGTTACCATAAACTTTAATATATATACCTTTGTGATTGTAAGTTTCTATTTCTGGTTTTAATTTAGTTCTAATTTGAATAAATCCTCCATTATTTTCAGTGGATACTTTCCCAACCATCCTATAACATGTTGTGGAATCAATCTTTTCTAATTGAAATTTTCCAGAAGATACTCCCCCCATAACTTGATCAGATATAAAATACCATTTTTGAGATTGCTTGGTTATATAAGGATTTTCCATATTATCTAATATTAGATTTCTCGACATTGAATTATTGTTAAAAATTAAACAAAATAAAATTATAAATATTTTTTTCAAATTTATTTATTTTTTTTTTGCTAACTGTTGCAAAAGATAAATTTCTTTTTCTGTGAGCGAATTTTTTTCTTCTTTTATTTGCTCAGCTAGACTATACAAAGTTAACATAGTCGTTCCTGATGCTAATCCAATTAAGATTATAAATATATACGAACTAACGCTTGTAATTATTAATATTATAAAAAGACTAGTCCAACCTACAAGAATTCCTTTTAGGATTGTCTTGTGGCTTTTTAAATCAGGAACTTTAATAAATTGAACAAATAATGTTATAAGAACTATCATAATGCCCGCAATAGCAGCTCTAAGTAACACCAAAGTATCTATGCCACCCCCATATAACTCTCTATGTATTAAATATGCAATTATTGCCTTATATGAAAAAAATAAAAAAATAATCGAAGCTAAAAAAATAGAGGCTAAATATGCTATTTTTGGAGCAATTTTGAATTTAGATATCATTATTAATTATGAACTAAATAAGAATATTTTCAACACTATAATTTAATTTTATAATTTATTCAGAATTTAAAAAATTTTAGAATTTTTATAATTCTTAAATTAGGCATTTTTTTGCTAGATGACTTTTCTTTATTTTCGCCTAATGTTAATAAATAATGATCATAACATTCCATTAACATTTTCTCATTTGTGTATTTTGGTAACCAACTAAGTTTTTTCTTTATTCTATCGGTATTTAAAACACAATTTGATACTAACATTCTTTGATGGTATGGACCCAAACTAACTAATCTTAATAAATTAAAAAATTTTAATAGAATCAATCCCAAATTTCTTGGAAATAGTTTTATTTTTCCCTTTGAATTTGCGTGGTTTAGAAGTGAAGTAAAAACTTCATTTATTGGTCTTACATTATCTGATCCAATATTGAATAAATTTTTTCCTTTGAGTTGTATTGATGATTTTATTGCATTAATTAAATCTAAAGAATAAATAAAATGTATTCTATTAGATCCATCTCCAATTAACCAAATATTTAAATTTAGTCTTACCATCTCAAACAGAATGGCTAATTTATCCAATCTTTTTTTTCCTATAACTACTGGACATCTAAATATAGTAATATCTCCTTGATAAGTGTGACTAAGTATTAAGTTTTCTGCTGCATACTTTGACTTTCCATAATCTACAATTGCACTTGAAGGTTCCTTTTCATCAATTGGTGAGTCATAATTTTTTTCAAAAATAGAAAATGTTGAAGTAAATACAAATTTTTTTACATTATATTTTTCGCACAAATCTAATAAATTTTTTGTACCGTTAAAGTTAGTTTTCCATACTTCATTTGGATCTTTCTCATCAAGAATTTCAGCCGCGCAATGAATAAGTGCATCTATTTTATTTTCATCAAAAATTTCCTCTAATTTATCAAAATTTCTGATATCGCATTTAAAGGTTTTAATATTTTTTGGATTATTTGAATATTTTATAGGATCTTCTTTATCTAATGCTAAAACATTATTTTCTATTGAAAAAAAATTTACCACTTCCTCTCCAAGAAAACCACAACTTCCAGTAATTAATATATTAATGCTCATAGATTTATTTTAAAAAGTAATTTAAGTTATAATTAATGAAAATATTGAAAAAATCAAAATCTTTAAAAACTAAAATGAACCAAAAATGGCTGGATAATGCGGGAATAAATCATTTTTGGATGGCGTGGCGATTTAATTTTTTAATGAATTTAATTAAATCAAAAAAAATTAAATTAAACAAAAAAAGTAAAGTAATGGACTTAGGATGTGGCAATGGAATTCTTAGTAATCAACTAGAGAGTAAAATGAAAATTAAAATTGATAGAGTTGATTCAAACTTTGAAACATTGAAATTAAACAAAAATGTTAATGGTAGGTTAATTTGCTATAATATTAGTGAAAAAAATAAAAAGTATAAGAATTTTTATGATATAATTTTTTTGTTTGATGTAATAGAACATGTAAAAAATGATAATAAATTTTTAAGTGATGCTTTATTTCATCTAAAAAAAAATGGGATTTTAATTATTAATGTCCCAAGTTTACAATTCTTGTATAGCAAATATGACCATGCAGTTGGTCATTTACGAAGGTACGATAAAAGACTATTTAAAAAATTGGTAAAAAAAATAAGCTCTAAAAGTATATCAATGAATTATTGGGGGTTTTGTTTGTTGCCATTATTACTTTTAAGGAAGATGATTTTAATTTTTTATGGTAAGCATAGTCATAATAAAATTGTCAAATCTGGTTGGGAAACAAATAATTTTATTAACTTTTTTATGAAAAATATAATGAGAATTGAATTAAAATTACTTAAAAACCAATTACTCGGTAGTTCTTTAATGGTGATATTAACAAAATGAGTGTTTTTTCTTTAAGTCAAAAAATAAATTTAGCAAAGAATGTAATCGTAAAGAGACCCATATATGTTCAATTTTATATAACATCAAGATGCAATCTTGCTTGTGAACAATGCAGCATTATTCATGCTGATGCAAAACATCAGGAAATGAATATTGAACAAATTAATAAAGTTGCAGAAAATTTAAAAAAAATAGGTGTAACAATAGTATTGCTTATTGGTGGTGAACCTTTTGTAAGGAAAGACATAAGTCAGATTGTTGAAGCTTTCACAAGTAGAAATATACATGTCAGAATGCAAACAAATGGAGTTGCTACATCTCAACAATTAAAGGATTGTGTACAAGCTGGTGGAAAAGATATTAGTATTTCTCTAGATACATTAGACCCATCGGTACAAGACAAAATTAATGGAGGTTTTAATAATTCTTGGGAAAGGGCAATAAATACTATTTCAAAAGTTACAGAGATTTTTCCTGAAAAATCAACTGCTTTTTTTAATAGTGTTATCATGCCAAGAAATCTAAAACACATTAAAAATGTAATTAAATTTGCCACAAAGATAGGATGGGGTGTATCATTGGTACCTGTGCATTTCACTGAACCTACTCATCCATTACCTTATAGAACAATAGATTATGATGGACTGATGAATTTTACAGATGTTACAGAAAATGAAATTAATGATTTTATTTTAGAAATGAAAGAAATGAAAAAAAATTATAATTTGTACGACTCTGATGAATATTTAGATGATGTTGCAAGATTTATTTTAAAAAAACCTACAAATTGGAGAAGTAAGAATTCTAATACTTGTGACTCTCCAAACTTGTATTTTGCAATAGCTCCTAGTGGTTTAATTAAAGTTTGTTGTGACTTCGAAATCGATCAGAGATATTATATTTATGATGACGATTTTCCTGAAAAATATAATCAAAAAATAATTCACAATGATATATATAAAATTACAAAAGGGTGTGAAGGATGTATGTATGGAAGTTATCCAGAGATAACTATCACCGCAAGATATTTGTCAGCATTTATTGAAAGACTTAAATATTTTAATCTTAATACACCAAAGCTAAAAAAATTTAGCGCAGATGAATTAAGGCAAATTGCCACTGATATAATAAATGAGTCGCCTTAATTCATTAAGATTTCTATTACTTCACAAACTGAGTAAAAATAAATCAAAAATGAGCGAACACGTTCATAAAGACATTGCATATTCATTAAAAATTTCTCTGAAAAACAACAACTTTAATTTAAATTGGAAAGTAGAAAATAAAACTTTTGAAATTGAAACTAGTGAAAAAAAATTTAATTTTTACATAAAATCGGAGTTTGATCAAACTTCAAGAAGAGATCAAATTGATGAGAATGAAATCAATGCAGAAAATTTAGTATCTGAAATAATAAGTAAAAGTATTAGTTAATTTTTTTTAATATTAAAATCTCTCCAATATTTGAAAAATCATATTTAAATTTTTTAATTATTTCATAATCATTATTTTTAATTAAGTTATCTATATTTTTTGATCCGGTATAATTATGTATTATAAAATCAAACTTTTTTGAATTTATATCGTCAAGATGGTCTAAATAAGTTTTTTTGTAATTTCCGCCTACTTGAAATGCTCTGTAAGATATTAAATCACCAATATCTATTTTTTCTCCTGAATAATTTTTTTTATGGAAATGCAAACTTTCAGAAAGTATTTTTTTTTTGCTATTATGCAAATCTTTAAGATATAGATTAAGTTTCAAAGCGTTATCGTAATTATCTGCCATTTTTTTATATGATCTAAAAGAATTTTTTAATGATGCTGAAATTATGATTAAAGAAATGATAATTATGACTAAATTAATTATATGATCTCGTCTAAGTGTGAAGTAATTATTTCTATATTCAAAAATAATTAAGTACCATAGAAATAAAATAACAGGAGTGAAATAATATATTCCTCCACCTACATAATTGTAAAGATAAGATATTAAACAAGAAATGAAAACTAAGAGACAAACAAATATCTTTAAAATAAATTTAAGTCCTAAGTCCATTGTTTTCCGAAATTTAATTAAATAAAATAAGATTAATAAAATTAGAATATATAATTTTTCAACTCTTAATAAATTCAATAATCCAGTGAAAAAATGCTTTATATTAAAGAAACTCTCAAAATAAAAGAAGCCAATAAAGTAATTATAGTATTTTTCTAAGCTCAAATCAAAATACAAATATAAAATTAGAAAAAATGGTAAAGATACAAAAAAAACAATCTTCAAAAAAATATAAATTTTATGTAATGAAAAGATATCTTTAAGTTTATCCTCTAGAATAAGTGGATAAAATATGATTGCCAAACATACTGGTAAAAATCTCCAATTTGTTAATATTATCAATGAAAATAAAAAAGACGAAAAAATCAATTTAAAATTTTTTTTATAAAACAAATGATCGGAGCAAATATAAACTAGACAAACTATAAGGAGCATTGCGGTTATATCTGCTCTACCTTGAAATGTTTTTGTGAATAAAAAAATTAAGCTATAAATTTTTATACTTAAGAAGATAATTGATAAAGAATTTTTTTTTTTACCGAGAGTTTTAAAATTTACATAAAATATTGAGCCAAATAAAAGTATATTATTTAATCTTGATACTTGCCATGGTTCAAAAAAGAAAAAAATTTTGTGAATAATTAACTTGAACAAAGGGTCTATTGGTCCATGAGCTTGATTTGCATAAGCAACCAAGTCTTGATTATAGATGTTAATTCCTTCTTTAATTGTTAATATATGTAACCAAAGAGTCGACTCTCTAACTTCTAGTTCCATTGGAAAAAAAAAACTTTGATATAGAGGCAAAAAAAGAATTATTACAATTAAAAAAAGTAAAAATTTAAATATATAATTGGGAATATTAAGCATTTAATTTATTAATACTCTGGTGGGCCCGCCAGGACTCGAACCTGGGACCAATACATTATGAGTGTACTGCTCTAACCAACTGAGCTACAGGCCCATTTCGATAAATCAAGGTTTACTTTACTTCTTAAATACGATCAAGTTTAAAAATCTAATTTATTTATAAAATTTTGTATATTAACAAAGGTATTTAAAGAAGAATTAAATTAAATATGTTCGATAAAATTAATATTTTAAATTTTGATCGTTTAGCTAAATTTACACGCTATTTTTTTTTCTCATCAATTCTTTATTGTATTTTTTTTTTACAACCAAATAACTATGGAGACCCAAACAATTATATTGATATTGCAATTTCGTTAAATGCTGCACATTTATTAAGATTCCCTGGGTATCCTTTATTTATAAAAATCACTTCAATAAATACTAGTTTATTATACATAACAGTCGTTGTTCAATTTTTAATATATATAGTTGCTATTTTTAGCCTTGAGAAAGTTTTAAAAAAATATTCAAAATTTTATTTTTTTCCAACACTTATTCTATCTTTTCCAAAAATAATATATATGCAAATGTTATTATTTCCAGACGGATTGATTTTAAGTTTATTAATATTTTTGATATGCAATCTTTTAAATGAAATAAATTATAAAACTCTTTTAATAGCTTTAGTTTTATTGCTAATCAAATCTTTTTTTATTTTTCTAGTAATAATAATTATTTTTTTATTATTAAAAAAACCTAAGTTAAACATACTAATATATTTTTTATTTATACCGTTTATTTTAGGATTTTATTTATTTCAGCCAGAATTTTTTGTCCAATTCTTACATTCAAAAGTTAAAGATTATAAATACGATATTGGTGAAATAACATATTGTGATTATAAATTTAAACAAAAAGATATATCTATAGATATTCAAAAGGGTTTTTATTTTCCAGTGTATCAAAAAAATAATTTAGTTAATAAATTATCTTGTGAAGAAAAAAATATTAGCAAAAACTTATCTAAATTAATTATTATTAAAATGTTAAAAGAAATACCAATAGAAATTCTAAATTTACACAAAAATGTATTTCTAAACTCATTAAAAGGTATGCCGCATCAGGGCACAGAACACTTAACAAGTATGATAAAAGATTATTATTTAGAACATGCTTTATTTTTAGAAAATTTAAAAAGTTTAGGTTTTGAAAAAAAACCAAATTACAGTAAGAATATTTTAATAGATAAAATTAAAAAAATACATATTAATTATGAAGATTTAATACTTAGATATATCGCGACAACAATATTTTTTATAAATGTTGCTTTTTTTATTTTTAATAAAGGAAGAAATATTCATGATCCAATATTTATATTGTTAATAAATTATTCTTTATTTTACACTTTTTTCTCAGGTTTGGTAGCAGACAGACATATTATTATTAATTTAATCATTAATATTGTAATTTTAGTCATAAGCATGTCTGGAAAAAATCTAAAAAAAATTTTTAATTTTAAAACTTAAGTGGTGGGCCGTGTTGGTTACGCTCCAACTACCCCTGCAATGTCAATGCAGTACTCTACTATTGAGCTAACGGCCCTAACTTTCTAAGAAACTTTTTAGTTGTTTGGATCTGCTGGGGTGTTTTAGTTTTCTTAGAGCTTTTGCCTCTATCTGCCTGATTCTTTCTCTTGTTACCGAAAACTGGAGTCCCACCTCTTCTAAAGTATGATCCGTATTCATTCCTACTCCAAATCTCATTCTCAAAACTCTTTCCTCTCTTGGAGTTAAAGTTGATAAAATTTTTGTTGTTGCTTCACTAAGATTAGATTTTATTGCTTGCTCCAATGGTGCAAGTGCTTTTGTATCTTCAATAAAATCTCCTAAACTACTGTCTTCTTCATCGCCCACAGGTTTTTCGAGGGAGACAGGTTCTTTAGAAATTTTCAGAACTTTTCTCACTTTCTCTAACGGCATTCTTAATTTTTTTGCAAGTTCCTCTGGGGTTGCTTCTCTTCCGAATTCACTGAGTATTAATCTTTGGGTTCTTACAATTTTATTTATTGTCTCAATCATATGTACTGGAATTCTTATTGTTCTTGCTTGGTCAGCTATAGATCTTGTAATTGCTTGTCTAATCCACCAGGTTGCATATGTCGAAAATTTATATCCTCTTCTATATTCAAACTTATCTACAGCCTTCATAAGACCAATATTACCCTCTTGGATTAAATCTAAAAATTGAAGACCTCTATTTGTATATTTTTTTGCTATAGATATTACTAACCTTAAATTAGCCTCAACCATCTCTTTTTTTGCAATTCTAGATTCTTTTTCACCTTTTTGAACTCTGCTTACTATTTTTTTGAATTCTGTAACAGAAATTCCTAATTTATGGCTTATTTCTACAAGTCTATCTCTAATGTTTTTAAATTCATTTTTATTTTTTTGAAAAAATTTTTTCCAAACTTCGTTGGTATCTAGAAATTCTTTTAAGTTCGGATTAATTTCATTTCCAATGTAAAATTTCAAAAATTCATCTCTTGAAATTTTAGAATCCAAAGCTAATCTCAGCAAACTACCTTCTAAAGAAACAATTTTTTTATTTTCTGAATAATGTTTCTGCACTAATTCTTCTAGTACTGATGGAGATAACTGCAATGATTTTATATTTTCTAAAATATCATCAACAATTTTTTTATAATTTTTTTCTTTTGATAAAGAAAATTTGTAGGAATTTAATACACAATTCAGTTTCTCTTTTTGATATTTAATCAATTTATTATATTCTTTTGTGAGATTGTGTACTGTTTGTAATACTTTCGGTTTAATTTCTGTTTCCATAGCAGCCAAAGTTGGGTTAAATTCATCATCTTCGACATTATTATTTTCATCACTGCTTTGATCTTCATCTTGTTTTTTTTGTTTTGTGGTATTTGAATTATCTTCATCATCCATATAATTTGTATCTATATCAATTATCTCTCTTACTAAAATTTCATCATTTTGGAGTTTGATATCCCAATCAAAAAACTGCTGAGCAGTTATTGGGCTTTGAGATAAAGCATTTAGCATAACATCTTTTCCTGCTTCTATACGTTTTGCAATAGCTATTTCACCCTCTCTAGATAGTAATTCCACACCACCCATTTCTCTTAAATACATTCTTATTGGGTCATCACTTTTCTCTAATGTTTTTCCATCTTCCTTAGAGGACGCGTCTTTTTTTCTTAGAATTTTATAGTCAGACTTTTTCTCAACTAAAACAATTTTTTCATCTAGTATGTGTATAAATGCTTGTGCAAGGTTTTCTTCTGATAAGTTTCTTTTTCCTAAAGATTTATTTAATTCCTCATGAGTTATAAATCCCCTATGGATACCTCTACCCATTAACCTAGCAAATGATTTTGTTATTATTCGTTCCACAATTTAAAGTTTGAAGGACTTATATAGTGTCTATTACGGAAAAATCTATGTGATTTTTTTTTAATTTAGTTGATTTTTTGCTGTTTTTTTAACTCTTTTATCTCATTAAATGTAGCTTCACTCATATCCTGAGAAAACTTTGATTCTAAGTCAGAAATTCTTTGCTCTAATTCATAATTTTTAAGATCTTGAATAATTTCAATGAAGATTTCTAAAATTTTTTCATCATTATTTATGTTTTTTAATATTATATGTTTGATCGACGCGTAATTCATAACTCTGTTTAAAAGATTTTTATCTACGTCTAATTTTTGAGGATCAAGGTTTAATAAATTTTCCGATTGGTTTATAATTTCATCAAATAGTTGCTTGTTTTCATCACTATATAATTTAACGTTATCTATTAAATGTATGTTTTCACGAATTAATTCAGATTTAGAAAGTAAAATATATAAGAATGAAAATTCTTTAATTTCAAAAGATTTTAATGATTTCGTTTCATTATAGTAACTTTTAGTTTTAGCAAGTGACTTTGGAAATATTTTATAATTTTTATTAAATTTTGAATTGATATTTGGTGTTAGCTCTGAAAGTTTTTCTAGAAAATACTCTAACGTATATTTTTTTACAAAACTGTCTTTAATATTTGATGCTATCTCTCTTAGTTTTTTTTCAAAGATTGCTCGCGAACTAGGACTTTCATTTGTTTGACCCATATGGTGCTCAAAAATAAATTTGTGTATAGGTATAGATTTTTTATTTGAAATTTCTAAAAATTTTTCTTTACCAAATTTATTTACGTAATTATCTGGATCTAAATTATTTTCTAGAAGAAGAAATGAAATTTTTTTATCAGGTTTTAATTCATCAATAATATTTTCTGCAGCTCTTAATGCAGCTTTATAACCACTTTGATCGCCATCAAAGCATATAATGATATGATTAAAGAATTGGTTTAAAATTTGTATCTGTTTGCTTGTTAAAGCTGTTCCTAAGTTTGCGACAGTATTTTCTATTCCATTTTTTGATAAACCAATAACATCCATGTATCCTTCAACTAAATACACATCTTCTAATTTATTTGATAATTTTCTTGCTTTATCAAGATTATATAAATTTGATCCTTTCTTAAAAAAAGGGGTTTCAGGGGAATTAATATATTTAGCTAAATTTTTGTTGTCATCTATAATTCTTCCACCAAAACCTATAATATTTCCTGATATATTATTAATTGGAAAAATTATTCTGTTTCTAAATCTTGATATATATTTTTTTTTTCTCTCATCAAAATAAAATAGGCCTGTATCTTTAATAGTTTCTTCATCAAAATCCTTATTAAGAACTTCATAATAATCTAAATCCTCTGTTACAAAACCTAGATTAAAATTTTTTACATCAACACCGGATAGTCCTCTTGATTTAAGATAATTCTTTGCCTTAATTGAATTTTCATTTTTGAATAATTCGTTTATATAAAATTCAGAAAAATTTTTACATATAGATTTATATGATCTCCATTTTTTTTCTCTTTCTTCATCTTGTTTTGAAAATGTATAAGGCTGCATACCTGCAAGATTTGAAAGCATTTTGACTGCCTCACCAAATCTAAGATTTTGGGTTTTCATAACAAAATCAAAAATATTTCCATGCTCGCTTGTGCTGAAACAGTGATAAAATTCTTTTTCATCGTTAACTGTAAATGAAGGAGTTTTCTCGGTTTTAAATGGAGACAATCCAACAAACTCCTTACCTCTCTTTTTAAGTTTAACTGTTTTAGAAACCACTGTTGAAACTTTTAATCGGGTTTTAATTTCGTCTAAATATTCTTTTGGATATTTCATTAACTATTAAGTAAATTTTTAATAATCTGACCTGCCTTAGAGAAATCAATTGTATCAGCATGATTTTTTTTTAATTCACCCATGACTTTGCCCATATCCTTAATTGAAGAAGCCCCAGAGTTTTTGATAATTTCTTTGCAAATTTTTTCTGTATCAGCTTCAGATAATTGCTTAGGTAAATAGTCTGACAAAACTTCAAGCTCTCCTTGCTCAATTTCTAATAAATCTGATCTGTTATTTTTTTTATATATTTCAATTGATTCGGATCTTTGTTTGATCATTTTTTTTAAGAGTTTTTTAATATCCTCATCATTTGTCTCCTTTTTATTTGGACCAGACCTATTGTTAATATCTAAGTCTTTAACACCAGATAAAATTAACCTATAAGTTGATATCTTATTTTTATCTTTGGATTTTAAAGCATTTTTGTAATCGCTATCTATTTTATCTCTTAGGGACATATTAGAATGTACTTCATAGACAAAATTGTTCAAAAGAAAAAATTGTATTTTTAAGAAATTATTATAGATCTGTTGCGGATAAATACGTTTTATTGTATTAACCTTTAACT
>LULK01000761.1_pt1 | contig 13970 bp, 9 predicted proteins | sample 728181 | NCBI WGS metagenome assembly LULK01 (sample SAMN03860291, study PRJNA289734) | marine metagenome | biome: seawater column; feature: ocean; material: water; isolation source: Red Sea water column Station 169 - depth 10m | place: Saudi Arabia: Red Sea | collected 2011-10-15 | depth 10 m | reverse complement strand
ATTTTCATTAAAATTTATTGGAGAACCTTTTTTTAAAACATTTTTTGCATTTACGCCTGATATTTGTAATACAGCTCTTGATTGTGAAATATCTGTAATGGCAAAATCCTCATCTCTAATCGATTTATAAATTTCGTCTTTCAAGTCAATTTTTTTTGAGATAATTAACCAAGTATCAGGACCGGTCCACAATACTCTTGTTTCTTGGTTGTGAGAAACTTTTAGACTTTCTGTCGGTAAATTAAGTTGATTTATAGTAACTTTTTCAATCTCAATTGAGCTTTTCTTAAATTTAGCAATTTGGATAATACTAAGATCTTTTATTTCCGATATTTTTAATAGGTTTTCTTTATTCTCATGGTCGCCAAACAAGCCGAGCTTATGATCAAAATGAAGTGGTGATAGATTTTGTGCTTGTTCCATTATGATCTCACCCTTGAGCCTTCGGGATCAACATAGTGTGAGGATACTACCTCAACAGGAATTGAAATATCTTACCCTTGAGCCTTCGGGATCAACATAGTGTGAGGATACTACCTCAACAGGAATTGAAATATCTTTTAAAGGAGAGACAGCATATAGATTTTTACCAATTTTATTTTTACCATCTTTTATAATGGCTATGGAAAAAGGATTATTATATTCAACACTCCAACAAGAAGATGAAACATGTCCAAGTTTAGGTATTGGGGCAACAGCACTATTATCTTCTATAATATGTGAACCCTCTGGGATCTTTGTTTTTTTGTCTAGTGGAACAAGTCCAACAATAGTTTGTCTATCCGACTCAGTGAATGCGTCTTTAGATAAAGATCTTTTACCTATGAAATCTTTTTTCTGACTCACCATACTATTCAGTCCAACATCAAAAGGAATAGTGCGTCCGTCTAATTCTGCTCCTGCGACATGACCCATTTCTATTCTTAAGGTTGATAGAGCTTCTGTTCCGTATGGTTGAATATCAAATGACTGTCCTACTTCCATGATCTTCTTCCACGTATAAAGACCATAGTTTGACTCGACATTTACCTCATAAGCTAGTTCACCAGAAAAAGAAATTCTATAAATTCTAGCTTTGATACCGTCTATTGAAGAGTCAACAAGACCCATGAATGGTAAACCCTCATTTGACATATCTACATCAGGAAATAATTTTGATAAAAGATCTCTAGATTTTGGACCTGCCACTGCTATACCAGACCACTGTTCAGTAGTTGATAAGACATTTACATCTAAATCTGGCCATACAACTTGTAAATAATACTCTAAGTGCGATAAAACATTTGCAGCTTGGGCAGTAGTGGTAGTCATATGAAAATGATTTTCAGATAATCGAGATGTTGTTCCATCATCAAAAACCATGCCATCTTCCCTTAGCATTACACCATATCTAGCTTTTCCAACGGGCAGTTTCAGCCATGCATTTGTATAAACTCTGTTTAAGAATTCTGGTGCATCCGGACCTTTAATATCAATCTTACCAAGTGTCGTAACATCACAAATTCCAACGTTTTTTCTTACATTTGCAGCTTCCCTATTAACAGCACTGTTCATATCCTCAGAACCCCTTGGGTAGTATCTGGGTCTTTGCCATAAACCTGCTGCTACAAAAACAGCATTATTTTCCTCATGCCATGTATGAATGGGAGATTTTCTTGTCGGTAAATAGTGATTACCAACTTCTCTACCCACGATAGCTCCAATTGTTACAGGGGTGTATGGTGGTCTAAATGTTGTATGACCAACTTCTGGAACAATCTTTTTTTCTATTTTAGATACATATTGCAAACCATTTAAATTACTTGTCTTGCCTTGATCGCCAGCCATCCCAAGAGTTGTATATCTTTTGACGTGCTCAATTGATCTGAAGCCTTCTCTAATTGCTAGCTCTACATCAGAAACTGCAACGTCATTTTGAAAGTCGATAAAGCGTTTTGGTTTTTTTCCAGATGGTAAAGGCATACACCAGAGCTTTTCATGTTTTTCATAGCTAGGTTCATTTGAGTTGGGACTATTTGTAGGATTATTTTGATCTGTGAATTTGTTTGATAAATCAAAGCCCACTTGAAAACCTTCAGCTAGAGATTGATTTAAGGTGAAAGAACCATTAGCTGCTCCAATTGCTGTTTCTTTTTGTCTTTTTTTATCCGGTACGAACGCATCAATATCATCATTAAACTTTAATTTATTTCCAGCTTGGGAAGATAAATGAACCGTTGGTGTCCAGCCTCCTGACATACAAATGCAATCACACTCTACTGTTTCTTCTGAAATAAAAGACTCTTTTGAAGAGTCAAGCTTGCCGATGATAGCAGAATTTATCTTCAAATGTCCTTTAGTGTCTGCGATCCCTGAATTAAATTTTATAGAAATACCCTTTTGCTGAACTTCCTTGACTAATTCACCGTTTGAGCTGTCTCGAGTGTCTACAATGATTGGTTCAATATCATTTTTAATAAACTCAAGGGCAGTTGAATATGCTGTATCATTATTGGTAAATATAATTGGTTTCTTACCAACTAATGTTTCATAAACCTTCATATACTCTTTTGCTGCTGAGGCTAATACAATTCCTGGTCTATCATTGTTTCCAAAAGATATTGGTCTTTCAATAGAACCAGTTGAAACTATTACTTCTCCAGCTCTAATATAATGTAGTCTTTGTCTTGGTGTGTATTTTGAGGGATTTTCAATATGATCGCTAACTCTTTCAATCATTACGGTCATATTGTGATCATAGTATCCGAAGACTTGTGACCTTTTTTTTAATATTACATTTGGCATACTTTTTAGTTGGGAAATGGTATCACTAGCCCACTCTTTTCCTGACATGTTACCAATCGTAACTTCGTCAGTTAAAAGAGAGCCACCAAAATTAGGCTTGTCTTCTGCTAATATTACCCTAGCCCCATTTTTAGCAGCAGCCAGAGCACTTGCGAGGCCTGATGGGCCAGAGCCAACAACTAGTACATCGCAGTGTTCATAATTATGTTCGTACCTATCTGGGTCAGGTAACAGTGGTGCTTTACCCATACCAGCAGCTTTTCTTATAAATGGTTCATAGATTTTCATCCAAAAACTTTTTGGCCACATAAATGTTTTGTAATAGAAACCTGCAGGAAAAAAACGATTTAAGACATTATTGATTTCTCCAATATCAAATTGAACTGAAGGCCAACAATTTTGACTTTTAGCTTTTAATCCCTCAACTAACTCAACTTCGGTTGCAATGATATTAGGTTCAGATTTATTACCATCATGCAATTGTACCATTGCATTTGGTTCTTCAACACCAACTCCTAAAAAACCGCGAGGTCGATGATACTTAAAACTTCTTCCAACTAAATGAACACCATTTGCAATTAAAGCAGATGCAAGAGTGTCTCCTTCATAGCCATGATAAATAGTACCATTAAAAGTAAAATTAATTTTTTTATCCTTATTAATAAGTCCAGTTGAGTTAGTTGTTCTAAAACTGTTAGACATTAAAGTCCTCGTTCATTTTACAAGTGTCAAAAATTTCATGTGTAGCGGTGTCTCTTGAGACTTTAAACCATTGTCTACATCCAGAAACATGATGCCATAGTTCTGAGTGTTTTCCTCTTGGGTTATCTCTGTAGTAAACAAAATTATCCCAATCCTCGGTTGAAATTTCTTCTCCTAGTTGAGGTCTTTTTATAGTGGCGTCTCCGCCATAAGAAAATTCATTTTGTGAGCGCTTGCCACAGTATGGGCATTTTATTTCTAACATCTATTAACCGATCCAAGGTTTAGGGCCTACACCCTTTTCATCTATAATTTTTCCAGTATGGAATCTTTCAAGGTTAAAGTCTGAGTTGAGTTCATGTACTTGATCTTGTGCTATTGTATGTGCAAAAACAAAACCTGAGCTTGGAGTAGCTTTAAAGCCTCCGTAACACCAACCGCAATTAAGATATACCCCCTCAATATGAGTTTTATCGATTATTGGAGAACCATCCATGGACATATCCATAATACCTCCCCAAGTTCGAAGCATTTTGAGTCTACTAAAGTTTGGGAAGACAGCCAATCCACCTGTTAAAACATGCTGTATCATTGGCATATTTCCTCTTTGAGCATAACTATTGTAACCATCTAAATCACCACCCATAACCATTTCACCTTTGTCAGATTGGCTACAATAAAAGTGACCTGCTCCGAATGTAACTACGTTATGAAGTAAAGGTTTAACTGGTTCTGAGACACAAGCTTGCAGAACATGTGCTTCAATTGGAAGTCTCATATTTAGCATGTCTGCTAAAAGTGTAGTGCTTCCAGCAACACACAATCCAACTTTTTTAGTTTTAATATTTCCTCTTGATGTTTGAACGCCTTCTATTTTTCCGTTGTTAACATCAAAACCTGTCACTTCACAATTTTGAATTATATCGACACCCATGGAGTCTGCCTGTCTCGCATATCCCCAAGCAACTGCATCATGTCTTGCAGTTCCTCCACGTGGTTGCATTAAACCACCATGAATAGGAAAACGACATGTTTCTGAAAAATCTGCAAATGGGATCATCTTTTTTAAATCATCCCTTCCAAGAAGAATTGCATCAATACCATTTAATCTCATAGAGTTACCTCTTCTAGCGTAAGCATTCATTTGTGCATCAGAGTGAGCTAGGTTTATAATTCCTCTCGGTGAGTACATAACGTTGTAATTTAATTCTTGGCTAAGTGTTTCCCAAAGCTTCATGCCAAACTCATAAAAATGAGCGTTTGAATCAAACATATAGTTAGATCTCAAGATGGTAGTGTTTCTTCCAACATTACCTCCACCAATCCAACCCTTTTCAAGTATGGCAACGTTTGTGATGCCATGTTCTTTTGCAAGATAATAAGCTGTTGCAAGACCATGACCACCGCCGCCTACAATTATGACATCGTATTCTTTTTTAGGCTCAGGGTCTTTCCAAGCTACCTCCCAATTTTCATGGTTGGTGAAAGCATTTTTTACTAAACTAAAAACTGAGTACTTTTGCATGATTCAATTAAACCTCTTCGAAAATATATATTCCTAATATAATGCTACAATAAACCTGTTCCATAATATGAAACAACATTTTTATTATCCCTGTATTTATTACAGATTATGACAAAAAATGGATTGGAAATTAAAATTTAATTATTAATATTAATTCAAATCGGAGGAGAATAATGACAAAAGTTGCACTAATTGGTACAGGTCCCTGTGGACTATCTTTTTTAAGATCTCTGCATCAAGCGCAAAGCAAAGGCGAAAATATTCCTGAGGTTGTTGCCTTTGAAAAACAAGAAAGTTGGGGTGGTCTTTGGAATTATACTTGGAGAACCGGGTCTGATCAATATGGAGATCCAATTCACAATAGCATGTATAGATACCTTTGGTCGAATGGGCCAAAAGAGTGCCTTGAATTTGCAGATTATTCTTTTGATGATCATTTCAAAAAACCAATTCCCTCCTTCCCTCCAAGAGCCGTGCTTCAAGATTACATTTTAGGTCGTGCAGAAAATTCAGATGTAAAAAAATACGTAAAGTTTAACACCACTGTTACCTCTGTTGCTGATAATGGTAATGGATTTGATATTACATACCGAAATAAAAAAGACGATCAAACTAAAACTGAAAGTTTTGATAAATTAGTTGTTGCGACTGGTCACTTCTCTGTTCCCTACATTCCTGAATATGAGGGGATGAATAGTTTTCCAGGGAGAATAATGCACTCTCATGATTTCAGAGACGCTGAAGAGTTTAGAGATAAAAACGTTGTCGTTCTCGGAAGTAGTTACTCTGCTGAAGATGTAGCGTTACAGTGCCATAAATATGGAGCTAAAACTGTTACTATTGGTTATAGAAACAATCCAATGGGTTTCAATTGGCCTGAAGGCATGAAAGAAGTACATTACATGGATAAGATCGATGGAAACAAAGCAGTTTTTAAAGATGGCACAGTTCAAGAAATGGATGCCTTAATACTATGTACAGGTTACTTGCATCATTTTCCTTTTTTACCAGAAGATCTAAAATTAAAAACTCATAACAGACTGTATCCTCCAAACTTATACAAAGGAGTAGTATGGCAAAATAATCAAAATTTGTTTTATCTTGGTATGCAAGATCAGTTTCATACCTTTAACATGTTTGATGCCCAAGCTTGGTATGTAAGAGACATAATAATGGACAAAATAACTCTGCCTTCAGCTGATGAGTTAGCAAAGGATATTGATAACTGGGTTAAAAAGGAAGAAGCCCTAGAGGATGCCTATCAAATGATTGATTTTCAAACAGATTATTGTGTGGATTTATGTTCTGCTGTTGACTACCCAAAAATTGACTTTGAGTTAATTCGCAAACATTTTTATGATTGGGAACACCATAAGGAAGAAAATATCCTGACTTATAGAGATAAATCCTTTTCCTCGCCAGTCACTGGCACCACTGGTCCCTCACATCATACTACATGGTTGGATGCCATGGATGACTCTATGGCTACATATTTAGATACAAAATAAATATTATATGTCCAATAATACTCTTAATTTTATTGGATGGGTTTTATTTATTATTTCTGCCGTAGGCTTTATAATATCAAGTATTGGTAGTTTCTGGGCTATGTTTGGAAGTCTTTTTTTCTTTGTAGCTTGTTTTGTTTTTCTAATACCATTCTTTAGAAAAGAAAAAAATAAAGATTAAGGAATATTTTTGTCAATCCCCTTTGGGATTAGTTTTTCTTTATCATAAAATGGTAAATCAATTATTTCGCAGTCAGCTAAATTATCATTAACAGACTCAACTTTAATTTGAAATTCTTTCCACTCACCAGGGTAGTCAAAACGTACATAACCTACATACTTTTCTAAAGTAGGAGACCAAGTTGATGCTGAAAGATATCCAATTTTTTGTTCATTTGATGATAAATAAACTTTTGCTCTTGGAATAATTTCTTTATCGGTAGTTATACCAAATAATCTCTTTCCAAATTTTGTTGATAAAAATTCTAAAGCTTTTTTTCCAATAAAATTTTCTTTTTCTAAATCAACTAGAGAGCCTAATCCAATTTCATAAGGATTCATAGAAGAGTCAAAATCTGTGTTGTTATCTAGGATGCCTGCTTCAATTCTTCTTATATCCATTGATTCTAGACCATCAAATGTCATACCCATCGGATATCCGATTTCACAAATAGTATCCCAAATTTTTTTATAATTAGTCTTATTTCCTAGAGTATAAATTTCGAAGCCTAATTCAGAAGTCCATCCTGTTCTAGAGACATATACATTTTGATCAGCTATTTTTGAATAGCCTGAATGATAATATTTAAAATCATTGTTTATTTCTCCATTTGTCAGTTTTGAAATTATATCTTTAGAAATTGGACCTTGTATTTGTATCACTCGAGAATTAGGGTCAGTTATAGTAACTTCATAGTTTTTTTGATGAGCTTTTAACCAAGTTTCAAGGGGTCCATCAGGTTGGACGTACCAAAATTTATTTTGCTCTAATCTAAAAAGTACACCATCTATAAATATTCCGCCATTTTCATAACAGGCAATTGCATATTTACCCCTGCCTACTTTCATATCTTTAATTTTGCGACAAAATATTTTATCAAGAAATTCCTCTGACTGTGGTCCCTCTATTTGAATAGGTTTTTCAGGTACATCATACATGACAGCTTTTCTTCTCAAATTCCAGTAACTTTCTTTAATTTTATTTCCAACAGATATTGGAAAATAGCGATCTGCATATACACCATAAGAATTATCTTCTTTATGATAAAATTCAAAAAAAGGTCCTTTATCAAACCTGTTATCACTAATTGGTAAAGTTGAAGATTTATCTAAAAAAATTGAACTCATTTAAAAGATAAATAAATTAGGATTTAACTCTTGATTTAGTTGGATCATAAAATGGGAAAGGTACAACCTTAGCCTTTATTCTTTTTTGTTGACCATCTAACTTACCTATTTCAACTTCAGTATTAAGCTCGCTGTATTTGACATTTATTTTACAAAGAGCAATATTTTTATTTAGAACAGGGGATTTCATACCACTTGTTATAATGCCAACTTGTTCCCTTCCATTATTTGAAGGATGAACACAGTCACCATGCCCGGTAGTTTCATTTCCCTCAATCTCAAGTCCAACTAGTTTTCTTTGAGGGTTTGCCTTTCTTTCAAGTAAAGCTTCTTTACCAATAAAGTTATCTTCTTTTGATTTGAGAGGAACTGTAAAACCAATTCCCGCCTCAAACGGATCAGTTTGATCATCGAATTCATAATTTGCAAAAACTAAACCAGCTTCAATTCTAACTAAATCCAAAGCGTCCAATCCCATAGGCACAATTCCAAACTCTTCTCCTGCTTTCATTACAGCATCCCAAACTTCAGCAGCTTTACTCGGATGACAGAATATTTCATAACCTAGTTCACCTGTATATCCAGTTCTAGATACCATTAAAGGAATTCCATCTAAAGTATTTAACCTAGCTATAGAAAACCTAAACCACTCTAAATCTGTCAATGATGTTTGATGAGGGGGTGTCCAGATTATCTTTTTTAATATTTCTCTACTCCTTGGCCCTTGGACAGAAACATTATGTAAATTATCAGTAGAAGATTTAATCCATACCTTTAAGTTATGTTCCTTTGCTTTTTCTCTTAACCATTCACCGCAATACTCATCTCCACAAATCCACCTAAAATTATCATCCGTCATTTTGAATACTGTACCGTCATCAAGCATACCTCCATGCTCGTAGCACATCGCAGTGTAAACAACCTGGCCAACAGATAGTTTTCTGATGTTTCTGGTGCAAGTCATTTGTAAAAGTTCTTCAGCGTCTGGACCTCTTACTTCAAACTTTCTAAGTGCTGATAGGTCCATAATGATAGCCCGCTCTCTGCAAGCTTCATATTCTTGGTGCGCCCCGTGGTTATTATAATTAGAAGCTAACCAGAAACCTTTGTACTCAACAATATTTTCAGTAAGTTTTGATACTCTTGGGTGAAAACCAGTTTCTTTAGTTAATTTGGGATCAGAGTCTGCTTTCATTCTAAATGCCATTCCTTTACTAAAAGGTCTATTCGGTCTATAGACTCTAACAAAAATGTCAGTAGGATTCCATCCATTAGCTGCATCTACATCGTCTGGACAGGCAGAGGAGACACAAACTAAATTTTTCAGGGCTTTAAACATCACATAGTCTCCTGGTCTAGACCATGGTTCATCAAAAATTAAAGCATTATTTGCATCAATGGCTGTGTTGTAAAATAAATTTATAGCATTCCAACCTAGTCTTTTTCTCACAGTAAACTTATCTAATACATAATTGAAATTATCAGAGCAATTTGGATGACCAAAATAGCCAATATCATCATAAAATTTTGAAGTACATGCAGTACCGAACGTATCATGTCTTCCGACAGTGTCTCTGTAGACTTCAACCATGGGCATTTGATTTTCATCGTAATATTTAGAATGGAGACCTGGCATTGGAAAAGCACTTCCCATTAAATATCTACTATTAGTTGTATCTATTGAGAGCTCTTGGCCTTTTTGAAGGCTCTCTGAGTCGAATGCCATAAAGTCAGAACATTGTCTTCCATAAACATCAATTATCTGAATAAAATCTCCTTCTTTGACCTCATAGGCCATTGCGGTATATCTTTTAACAAAAATTTCTTCAACAGGATCCATTAAAGGGTCTGGTAATAAAAATTCCCCCTCTTCACGTTTTTTATTTCTTTGAACAATTACTCTTAGTTCGGATGCAGGAATATTTTCATGTGTAATTTCACTTTCGCCTGGTGCAGAAATTATACAAACAATGGAGTCGTTTGATTTAAACTCTTCAATTGAACCTGATAGTGAATTTTGAGAAAATACTAATATAGATTGATTAATAGACTCTACCTCATATCCAAGTAAGTCGTCACCAAGAGCTGGTAATCCAGGTTCATAAGGTTGAGTAACTCTTGGGATGATCATTCTCTATGCTAATCCAAGAGCTTTTTTTCTTTCCTCGGCCCATTTTCTCACAATTACATCTACTGAAATAGCCATTAAAGAAACGAATAAACCTAGTGTTATAGCAACACCAGGACCGTCTTGAGCTCTTGATAATGCTCCAAAAATAAGTTGGCCTAAATCTTCAGTTCCAATTAACGCTCCTAAAATTACCATTTGAAGAGTGAAAACAACTGTTTGATTAACGCCAAGCATAATTGTCGGGAAAGCTAAGGGAATTTCAATATTTGTCCATCTTTGTATTCTTGAGACACCAGACATGGTGCCTGCTTCATGTAAGGAGAGTGGGACACTATTTAGACCCCAAACAGTATATCGAGTAGCAGGAACTGTAGCATAAACAATAGCAGCTATTAACACTGAGGTATCAGTAATATTGAACAAGAAGATAACAGGTATTAAATAAACAAAAGATGGAAATGTTTCAAAAAAATCACACACGGAGAGAATAATTTTTGATCCCCTCTCAGTTTGTGCAAATATTGATCCAACTATTATTCCATTGAGAGATGCCATAATTACAGCAAATGTTGCCATGTACATTGTAATTAAAGCTCTGTCCCAGTATTTAGACATAGCAATAAATAACATCATGCCCCCAACTAATAAGCTTGTTCTAATTCCACCAATGATATAAGCGACACCCATAGTAAGAGTCAGCGTGGCAACTACTGGCATACCTAGATAAGCTTTTTTCATAGGACCTAGAACTTCAGTTAGAAGAAACTTATTGAAAGAATTGAGAGAATAGAAAAAAGTTTCCCAAACCCAATCAACAGCAGCATCAATATAGTGAGCAAAAGTAAAACCTTTTTCAATTGGTATGACATATAAGTAATTAATTTTATCGAAGTAACCATTTGCTATAAAAGCAATGATTGAAAAAATTAAAATTGAGGTTCCAAAGATGATTAAGAGTTTATATCTTTGAAAAAAAGTTAGATTTTCAAAATAATCAACTTGTTTATTCGCCCATGCTTTTGTAAATCGATCAAGGATAACAGCAATTAAGACGATACAAAAACCTGCTTCTGCAGCTTTACCAATTTTTAAACTATTCAAGGCAATTTTTAAATTTAGACCAAGTCCTTTTGCACCAACAAAAGATGCTATTACAACCATTGCAAGGCATTGCATAATAACTGTATTGACACCGTTTAAAATATCTCGTCTAGCTGTTGGTATTAATACTTTAAATAAAAGCTGAGTTTTTGTACAACCGCTCATAAGTCCCGCTTCTACTACCTCAGGTGAAATTCGTTTTAATCCTAAAATGGTATTTCTTATCATTGGCGGAGTAGCAATTACTATAGTAGCTATCGAACCTGCATGATCGCCTAAACCAAATAAAGCAATAATAGGGACTAGATATGCAAATTGAGGCATAGTTTGCATTACATTTAGTACTGGTTGCAAAGCTGTCTCAACTTTTCTATCTAGGTATCCCCATATTCCAAAGGATAGACCTAGTACAAAACAAATTGGTGTTGTAATAAGAACAAAAGAGAGTGTTTGTATAGATGGTACCCAATTTCCAAAAATAGATACGTATAAAGATCCTATCCCTCCAAGTAAAGCCAATCTAATACCACCAAGTTGGAACCCAAGCAAAAATGCACCGACTGTAGCTGCTGTCCATGGAAGTGCTGGCCATGTCATCCAATCATTATCTTTCAGCCAAGCGTCACTAACAAAAACATCAATTATTTTGTCACCTCCCAATAAAAGTTCTCTTACAAAAGTAATTAAAAATAATAAACCTTTAGATATAGATTTTGTGAATTCACGAAATGCTGCTTTTTCCTCATACATTTCAAATATGGGGTCCCATACTTTGAGGGGAAACCATTCATATAAAGCTGCATATATAATCTCATTTAACTTAATTGGTATGAAACCTAATAAAGAGGGAAGTCTCCAAAAATAGTTACCCTCATTATGTGGAACTAAATTGTATAAAAGCAGAAATACAATTAATAAAATACCAAACTGAGCTGGTTTTGAAGATCTAATTATATTTAAATAATTCTTATCCACCAAATAAAACTTTTATAACTTTAGAAGGGTTTATAGAGCCAACTACTGAATTTTTTTCATCAACAACTTTGATAATTTCTTTACTACTTAAAATTTTTTCTGCTACAGTTTCTATTATATCATCTGTTTTAACAGCTATTTCCCCGGAGGCATTTGGATCAGAGGCATCCATGATTGACTCTATCTTCAATACTTTTTCACGAGGGACATCCTCAGTAAATTTCCTGACATAGTCAGTAGCAGGATTTAAAACTATATTATCTGGTTTGTCTAATTGCTCTATTATTCCATCTTTCATAATAGCTATTCTATCAGCAAGCCTCAATGCTTCGTCAAAGTCATGAGTGACAAACATAATTGTTTTATTCAAAACAGACTGGAGTCTCAAAAACTCGTCTTGCATTTCTTTTCTAATTAGAGGATCAAGCGCAGAGAAAGGCTCATCTAAAAACCAAATATCAGGTTCAACTGCTAATGACCGCGCAATTCCAACTCTTTGTTGCTGTCCACCAGAGAGTTCTCTTGGAAAGTAATTTTCTCTACCCTTTAAGCCTACAAGCTCAACCATTTCAAGTGCTTTATGAATACTATTTTCAGTAGTGACTCCTTTTACTTGAAGCGGAAAAGCAATATTTTCTAAAACTGTTTTATGTGGAAGAAGAGCGAAATTTTGAAATACCATGCCCATCTTTTCTCTTCTTAGTTCGATTAATTGCTTATTATTCATTAAGCAAATATCCTCACCATCAATTAAAATTTTACCAGAAGTTGCGTCTGTTAATCTAGATATACACCTTAGTAATGTTGATTTTCCTGATCCGGAGAGACCCATAACTACAAGCATTTCTCCCTGATTTACATCAAAAGAAGCATTGTTAACGCCAACTATGCACCCTGCTTCTTGAAATTTTTTGGCGTCTACATTCCCTCCACTTTCAGATAAAAGTGTCTGAGCGTTATTACCAAAAATTTTATAGACAGATGAACAGCTAATAGTTGGTGACATAAATTAATCTTTCCTAAAATAAAATTTATTCCCCCCTCAAAAAGAGGGAGGAATTCAAATTAGAAATATTACTTCATAAATAGATCTATTTGATCTCTATTATTTGCAATATATGCAGTTGCAGCTTCAGCATGAGTCATGCCTTCGTTGTCAACGTAGTTTGCCATTTCACCAATGTTAGGTGCTGTAAATTCCATTTTTGTATAGAACTTATATGCAGATGTATGAGTGATTGGGAACTTAATGTGAGCAGCTTTTTTAAGCCAACCTTTTGGAGAACCACAACCAGTAGTCTCTAAAGAACCACCTTGTTCTAGTCTACATCCCTCGAAGTATGGAGGAAATTCAATGAAAGTAAAACCAGCTGCATCTGTAAAGTTTGGAGACCAGTTAAAGATAATTGTGCCTCTTCCCTCTTTTTTAGCTGCTTCTAATTCAGCCCATAATGCATCTGCAGTACCTGCAAATTTTACCATCCATAAATCATCTATACCAAGACCTTTAAGTCTGTTAGGCATAACTTCTGTGTGCCACTCATAAGGACCTTCTAACCATCTACCTTTACCTTCAGAGTCTGGTGTTGCAAAGTTTGCTGCACACTCTGGAGATTTAAGTGCTTCCCAGCTTGGAAGACCAGGACATAATCCATCTTCGATTACCCAGTTAGGAACACCCATTTCTTCAAAAGTAATAAGGTCGTGACTTCCAGCATCAATTAATCCACCTTTATCCATAGCTTCATAAAAAGGCAGAGCCATTGTTGACTCCCAAGTTTCGTGAGCAACGTGAAGTTCACCTACTCTGACAGCTTCATATCTTGTTGCTGACTCAGCAGGGACTAATTCAACATCATAACCAAGCTCTTCAAAAGCTTGTGCCATAACGTTAGCC
>LULK01000471.1_pt2 | contig 13989 bp, 16 predicted proteins | sample 728181 | NCBI WGS metagenome assembly LULK01 (sample SAMN03860291, study PRJNA289734) | marine metagenome | biome: seawater column; feature: ocean; material: water; isolation source: Red Sea water column Station 169 - depth 10m | place: Saudi Arabia: Red Sea | collected 2011-10-15 | depth 10 m | reverse complement strand
GCTAGTATAAAAATCCACTGTGCGTAGATCATTTGATACATGACTATTCAACCCTGCTGCCTTCATGAAATCTAGCGCATCACTAATTCTATTAGCCATTTCTCTATATTTAGATGCCTTCTCTCCTTCAATAAAACCAAGTGTCCAACCATGGACCAGATGTACATCGGCATATCCACCTTTAGAAAAAGCTCTTAAAAGATTTAAAGTAGCAGCAGCCTGAGTATAAGCTTGAAGCATTTTAGATGGATTTGGGATTCTAGCTTCCTTGGTAAATTCTAACTCATTAATAATGTCACCTCTGTTACTCGGCAGCTCAACTTCATTTATAGTTTCAGTTGGAGCAGATCTTGGCTTGGCAAATTGACCGGCCATCCTACCAACTTTTACAACGGGAACTTTCGCACCATAAGTAAGTACCATCGCCATTTGCAGCATAACTTTAAAAGTATCTCTTATCCCATCAGCACTAAATTGTTCAAAACTTTCAGCGCAATCTCCACCTTGGAGCAGGAATGCATCTCCCTTTGATGCGGCCGCAAGCTCCTCCTTTAGAGACCTAGCCTCACCAGCGAAAACAAGTGGAGGATAATTTGACAACTGCTGCTCAACTTTTGCCAAAGCTGCATCATCAGTATAGTCTGGCATTTGAATACGTGGTTTAGCACGCCAATCAGATTTTTGCCATTCTTTCATCATTGGCTCCTCCGCAAAAAAGATACTGACACTAGGTTATAATTTATTTTTAAAAAAAGAACCATACCACTCGAATGAAATGACTTGACGTTGTTAAAAAAACTCACAAGGTATTTTAAGGTATTGCGTTTTAGCAGTCGAATTTAGTTGTGTCAGGCTCTAGCCATGAATTTTCGAGATGAAAAAGTTGTAATAGACATTGCTGCACCTGATAATTCACCGCGTCGTTTCGCTTTTCTTTTGATGAAGGATTTCACTTTATTGTCCTTTGCGTCAGCCGTAGATGCACTTCGAATAGCCAACCGGATGTCTGATAAAACTATCTATAGTTGGTTGTTTCGAACATAAGTGAGACAACAACTAAACCTATTTTAAATTGGATCCGAAAAGAAACTCGACGTGGCTTAAAAATTGGCGGTTTATGTACCGCAGCCTTTTCCCTGGCTAAAGCTGGTATACTTGATGGTAAACGAGCCACAACTCACTGGGAAAACCAAGATAGTTTTTCGGAAGAATTTGTAGAAGTCGATCTTACAAAATCTGTTTTTATAATAGATGGAAATCGAATGACAACTGCAGGCGGAACATCTTCTATCGACTTATTTTTAAAAATAATTGCTGATGACCATGGTGAGGAATTAGCTAACGCCGTGGCAGATCAAATGATTTATAGTTCCATTAGAACGGATCAGGATAGTCAGAGACTATCTGTACCAACGAGAATAGGCGTGCGCCATCCAAAGCTCAGTCTCGTTATACAGATGATGGAAAAGAATATAGAGGAACCGATAAGTCCCTCTGTTCTTGCCAAAGACGTGTCGATGTCTACCCGGCAGCTTGAAAGGTTATTCCGGCGATATTTAGATCGAAGTCCGAAGCGATATTATATGGAGTTGAGACTTCAAAAAGCTCGAAACTTACTCATGCAAACCGATATGAGCGTCATCAATGTAGCATTAGCATGCGGTTTTGCGTCACCATCTCATTTTTCAAAATGTTATCGAACACATTACAATACTACGCCTTATCGCGAGCGCGGATCAAAATCTTCCCGAATTACAATTTGAAGTAAAAGAACTTATAAAAAATTTACTTTTCCGGTATCATCCCGCGCGGGTAAAACCTTAACATCAAGAGTAGAAACAAACCCATTGTTAATAAACGCATTTGAGCAACACTGTCTAATAAATGTAATCTAACAGGACTTTGAGGATCCATTGGCGCAGTTATGAGATCAACCAACCAATAACCTATCGGTTCGACTTGCACCCACAGGAACCAAACTAAAAAACCACCCAAGATCGATCCCAAATTACTTCCGGACCCTCCAACAATCACCATCACCCATATTAAAAACGTAAAACGTAGTGGTTGATAAGCACCGGGTGTCAACTGCGCATCTAATGTAGTCATCATTGCTCCAGCTATTCCACATACAGCGGACCCAAGGATGAAAATTTGCAAGTGTCTAGATTTGATATCTTTACCCATTGCTTGTGCTGCTGTTTCATTATCTCTTATGGCCCTCATCATTCTTCCCCAAGGACTATTTAGAGCTCGCTGCGACAACCATACCAAAAGAAGAAGGACTAAACCAAACAAACCCGCATAAGCAATCTTTACAAATAAAGTAGAAGCAGTCGTTGGATCTAAACCAAAACTTGCCGCTCGATTCACGAAATTCTCACTTGCCTGCAAGTCAATCTCATATGGAACTGGCCGTGGAATTCCTGCAACATTCTTTACACCGCGGGTCATCCAATCTTCGTTCCTCAGAATTGCAATTATTATTTCAGATATTCCTAAGGTAGCTATGGCTAAATAGTCTGATCTTAATCCTAGAGCAGTTTTTCCAATTATCCACGCAGCCCCAGCAGCCATTAAACCGCCTACAGGCCAAGCCAGCAGAACCGGTAGCCCTAATCCTCCAAGGTAACCTGTTGCAGCAGGATTTACTGCCTCAACGGCAACTACGCCGGGGGTCAGAATGGATTTATAAACGAAAAATGAACAGACCAAGAAAATGAGAATTGAAATAAATCGCCATCTGGCATTTTTTATCTTTTTATAAACCCAAACAGAAAGGGTTATTGTTAAAACACCAAAGAGCAGTCCAGCCAAAATACGAGGCCCACCGGCATTCCATGCCTCTGGTACCGGCTGCATAGAAATCAAAACAGTGGCCAGACCTCCAAGCCCAACGAACCCCATTATGCCAACATTAAGAAGTCCAGCGATACCCCACTGAAGATTTACCCCTAGAGACATCACCGCACTGATTAATCCCATATTCAAAATAAATAAGGCTGAATTCCAACTTTGAATAAAACCAGTAATCACAATTAGCAAAAATACCGCTGCGAATAATAAGTAAGTTTTAAAATTATCCGTCATAACGATTTACCCTTAAAAAGCCCAGTTGGCTTGAAAAGAAGCACTACCAACAAGATTGCAAAACTTACAGCAAATTTATATTCAGTTGCCAACAGCTGCATTAGTCCACTAGGCGCGAATTGTTCTGGCAGTGTATACGTAAGAACCTTTTTCCAAGCATATGTAATAAACACTTCCGAGAATGCTATCAAAAAGCCACCGGCAATAGCACCAAGTGGATTTCCCAGTCCACCTACGATCGCAGCCGCAAATATCGGCAACAACAATTGAAAATATACAAATGGTTTAAAACTTTTATCTAGGCCATATAGGGTACCTGCAATTGTAGCCAGTGCAGCAACAATTAACCATGTATACAAGACAACCCGTTCCGGATTTATGCCAGAAAGCAAAGCAAGATCTTCGTTGTCAGAGAAGGCCCTCATCGACTTTCCAGTTCTCGTCCTATTAAGAAACCAAAATAAAAGGGCTACTACCATAACAGCAGTAATAACAGTAATAACCTGTGTTGTTTTGATTGCTAATCCTTCATCGAGACCAGTTAATTTCTTGAAATCCCTTGCCGAAATTATGAAGCGAGATCCATCTGAGAAACGTTGATCACCCACTCCAATAATAAATCGAACTAAACCATTGTAAACGAACATAATTCCGAGAGATACAATTAATAAGATTACAGGAGCTGATTTTTGCTTACGGTAAAAACGTAATACCACGCGATCCGTTCCAAGAAGTAATAATGCAGTCAGAACAATTGCTATCGGCAGTGCAAGAAGAGCAGTGGGTAGCGGAGCAATAGATACGCCGATACTTTGAAACCACCAAGTAAACAAAATTGCCACCATGGTACCGAAGGCCATTGTGTCACCGTGTGCAAAATTAGAAAATCGAAGAATACCATAGACCAATGTGACCCCGAGCGCACCTAGTGCTAACTGGCTGCCGTAAGTTATTGCAGGAATTATAACAAAATTGGACAACACAATTACAGCGTGAAGAAATTCCATATCTATCCTCCCAAGAAGGATTTTCGGACCTCTTTATCGGCCAATAAATCCTTTCCAGAGCCAGAAAACGCATTACGCCCTTGAACAAGAACAAATCCTTTATGAGCAATTTCAAGAGCCTGTCTCGCATTTTGCTCTACCATTAAAATCGAAATACCAGATTTTGCCACATCGATAATTCTATCGAATAATTCGTCCATAACTATTGGCGAAACTCCTGCGGTAGGTTCATCCAACATTAATACCGACGGCTTAGTCATCAGTGCACGTCCAACCGCGACCTGCTGTCTTTGGCCTCCCGATAATTCTCCAGCGGACTGATTACGCTTTTCAAGTAAAACAGGGAATAGATTAAAAACCTGTTCCATTGTAACAGAAAAATCATCTGTTCTTATGAATGCACCCATTTCCAAATTTTCCTGAACGGTCATTGAGGTGAATATATTTTGGTTCTGAGGCACAAACCCCATGCCTTTTAAAACTCTATCTTGAGGCGTTAGCTTGGAAATATCTTCTCCATCAAGTTTTACTTTACCTTCTCCAAGACTTAGCATACCAAAAATTGCTTTCATTGCAGTGGACTTGCCCGCACCATTAGGACCCACAATTACAGCAATTTCTCCGGGTTCTACAGAAACGGTGCAGTCATGAAGAATATCGGGGCCATTACCATATCCACCAGTCATAGACTCCCCGATTAAATACGGCTCACTCATTGCACAACATTCTTTTCTTTGTTTTTAAGCCCTGTTCCTAAATAAGCCTCTATAACTTGCTCATTATTTTTTATTTCACGTAAGGAACCTTGCGCTAGTACTTTACCTTCTGCCATACAGATCACAGGATCACAAAGCTTATCAATAAAATCCATATCGTGTTCAATGACTACAAAAGTATAACCTCGTTCTCTATTCAAACGCTTGATAGCATCTGCAATAGTATTCAATAAGGTTCTATTAACCCCTGCTCCAACTTCATCAAGAAAAACAATCTTGGCATCGACCATCATTGTCCGGCCTAATTCTAATAATTTCTTTTGCCCACCTGAAACTTGACCAGCTTTCTCATCAGACAAATGGGATATGGTCAAAAACTCTAAAACTTCGTCTGCCTTCGCTGCTAATGCTCTTTCCTGATCGGCAATCCGCTTTCTACCAAACCAAGTATTCCATAAAGTTTCCCCGAATTGATTGGACGGTACCATCATAAGGTTTTCACGACACGACATCGAAGCAAATTCATGAGCGATTTGGAAAGTCCTCATAACTCCTTTGTCGAACAATTGATGAGGAGCTAGGCCCGTAATATCCTCACCAGCAAGTAATACCTGGCCTTGAGTTGGTTTATGCAAACCAGCAATAGCGTTAAATAGAGTGGTTTTTCCTGCACCATTTGGTCCGATTAAGCCTGTTATAGACCCCTGCTCTATTGTTAAAGAGACGCCGTCAACAGCATGAAAGCCGCCAAAATGCTTATGTAAATCCTGGATTTCGATCAACGGCAAATCCCTTAGAAATAATCCTACTAAAGAATACAGCCCGGCCTAATAAAACCGGGCTGCAAAAATAGAAACTATTCAATGATAATTATCGGAAAGCTACTGTTGTATCTTTTCCACCCTTCATGACCACTTCACGATAGGTACCTGAAGCTTCTCCTGGTCCAATTAGCTCAACGCCAGAAGCACCCACATAATCAATGTCTCCGCCACCGCGTAAAATTTCTAGACCTTTGGCCAGTTCTCCGGCACCGATTTTAGTACCAGGTGCATTTGCAACCTTCATAATATGATCTTTATAATCTGCTGGATCTTTTGAGTCAGCAGACTGCATAGCCAACATAATTAATGCTGCTGCGTCATATGACTCAGGAACAAATGGATCATACCATCTGGGAAGTGAAATGTATCAAACGCGCCTGAATCCAGTGAGGCTTGAATAATAGCTCCGCCGCCCTGATCGACATAACCTGCGACAACTAGCCTGTCTCCACCAGCGGCAGCCAAAGCAGCAACTTCTGACGAATAATCAGCTTTTCCTTCTTCATGCGGAGCATTGATGGTTATAGTACCCCCTGCTGCTTCATAAGCCGACTGAAAAGCATCTGCCAAACCTTTTCCATAGTCATTGTTTGTATATGTAACAGCTACAGACTTTATGCCTTGATCCATAAGAACTTCCGTCATCACAACACCCTGTCTGGCGTCTGATGGGGCAGTTCTGAAAAACAAACCCTTGTCCTCATTATTATTGTGAGAAAGACCTGGACTTGTTGCTGACGGAGACACCATCACCATTCCGTTTGGAAGTGCTACATTCATTAATGCAGCGCCTGTGACACCTGAACAATCGCCACCGACAACACCATCTACGCCGTCAGCAGTAATAAGTCTTTCAATCGCTGCTTGAGCTGCACCAGAGTCAATACAAGTTGTGTCAGCTCTCACGGCCTTAACTTTTGCGTTATCAAGCAGTGCACCACTATCATTTACTTCACTAATAGCAAACTCTGCTCCCGGTCCCATTTCCGCGACCATAGATTCAATAGGACCTGTAAACCCGAGGAACACACCAATTGTGACCTCCTTGGCATGTCCACCTGCGAAAGCTGATGCAGCAACAGAAGTAGCCAACGCAGTTCCGATTAGTAATTTCTTCATAAATATATCTCCCTTTAATGGATTACAATTACAGCGTTCTTTATTGCTAAATTCAACCCTTTATTTGTAGCTTCAAGGCTAATCATAATTAATCAATATCGTCAACGAGTTAACCAGAAATAATGTGTTAAAGCCATTAAAATATAAGGTTCAACTCTTAACCTTCAAACTATAGATCTCTCCAAAAAAGGTTGACCCTTTATTACTCTATCCCAAGAAAACGGGGAAAGGTCCAGTGAGCGAAACCCCCGGTAAATTATCAATTCCGATAGTCCCCGCCCGGTTGCAGGAGCCTGCTGTAGCCCATGTCCAGAGAAACCATTCGCAAAATATAAATTCTCAATTGCAGGATGACACCCTAATATCATATTCTGATCCAAGACATTATATGCGTAGTGTCCTGCCCAGTAGTTCCTCACTTTAATTGCTTCAAAATAACTTGATCTGTTAGCCAAAGCAGGCCAGATGATATCATCAAATTCAGTGTAATTCGGAGTAAAGTCATTAAAATCAACGTCCAAATCTTCTTTTGGCGTGCAACCACTTATAAAAACGTTACCTTCAGGTCTACAGTAAACTCCTGTACTATCTACCATCAAAGGCAGTAAACCCATATTTACCGCTGCCGATCCCTGCGGAGACTGCTCACAATCAAAAACAAATACAGTTCTTTTTCTTGGCACAACTGGCATAGTTATTCCTGCATATTTTGCTATTTTACCAGCTCGCGACCCAGCAGAATTTACAAAATAATCAGCCTCAATTTTTTTTCCAGATTTTAATTTGACAGACTTAAGTGATTGTTTTTCGACATTAAACCCAATCGCTTCATCCTTAATAAACCTGACACCTAAACTTTCTGCTTTCCGTTTAAATCCATTCAAGAAATCCGCATTATCAAACCAACCCTCCCCAGATCTACCGTAAGAAGCCAATTTGATGTCAGCAACATTTAAATGCGGAAATGAAGAAGCCAACTCGGACTGCGACCAAAGAACTACATCTGCATCATTGGCTAATTGCACACTATAATTTTGTTTCATAATCTCAACCTGAGCATCAGTTTCCGCCAGAAATAAATATCCGCCTGCATGAAATTTTAAATCAGGCCGGTCATTGCCAACAGACATCAGATCATGAAAACTTGTTAAAACTTCATACCCATACTGACTAATCTTAATATTCAACGCGTTTGAAAACTGTGTTCTGATTGAAGATGCTGAGAGTGTTGATGAAGAATAAGTATACGCTGGATCAGGCTCTAGCACTATCACCGAGCCTGAAAAATCAGGATTAGAAGACAGAAAATAAGCCGTGGCACTGCCGACTATTCCCCCTCCAATCACAATAACATCGCACCTATCTTCCATTTCGTTTCTCAATAAGTGAATAAACTTTTATTTTGACTGATTATCCAGAGCATTTTTCCTTATGTCACTCAATGACTGTCTGGGAACGAGAGATTCTGAAGAAACGTTTAAGTCTAAAACAGCACCTCTTTCCGAATTAAGCGCACTTTCAAATGCAATATAAAATTCATCTGTTGTCCCGACACGTAAACCTAAGAAACCAAAAGATTCTGCTAAAGAGGTAAAATTAGGATTAACGATATCTGTACAACTTACTCTACCAGGATAATTTTTTTCTTGATGAACACGTATTGTGCCATAAGTCGAATTATTCAATATTAAAATGATTGGAAAAATTCCTATTTGAGCCGCCGTTGACAACTCCTGACAGGTCATTTGGAAATCACCGTCACCAGCAAAACAAACTACTGTCCGATTGGGAAATGCACTTTTAGCAGCAATAGCCGCTGGAACACCATACCCCATTGCTCCACTTTGCGGTGCAAGTAGTCGCGCAGACTCTGCAAATTGATAGAACTTATTCGGCCAAACTGCAAAATTACCGGCACCATTAGTAATAATAACATCTGAGGGGAGAACTTCCTGAAGGTACTGCATCACTAACCCCATATCCACCATGGACGGCTGTTTAGGTGCGATCAAACTGTCTAGATACTTTCGTCGAGCAGATGAAAACCAATCCTCCCATAGGCCGGAAACCTTCTCTAGACATCTAGAAAATTCGTTGGGATCGGCGTGTATTGTAATATCAGGGAGATATATTTTTCCTAATTCACTTTCCGCACTGTGAACGTGTATTAACTTTTGATCCGGTATCGGTACTTTTAGAAGGCTATAGGCATCAGTAGTCATTTCGCCAAACCTAATATTAATCGCAATAAGTAAGTCACTAGCAACAATTAGCTCTCTAACATGAGCGGGCATACCAACACCAGCTTCGCCACAAAACGCACTGGAAAAGTTATCAAATTGATCTTGATATCTAAACGCGGCTATAACTGGGATCTTTGAAGATTCTGCAAAACTCTGTAACGCATTTTGACCAGATTGAGACCAAGTACTGCTACCTATTATTATTAGAGGCCTTTTACAGTCTGATAGTGCAGACTGAACCTTCTCAATAGTCTCGCTATTAGGAACGCCTTTCTCAATATAAACAGGACTAGTCAAGGGTAAAGCATCAGTCTCATCTGTTAAAATATCCTCTGGCAATGCTACTACAACAGGTCCTGGACGCCCAGATACCGCTGTTAACCACGCTCTTGAAATAATTTCTGGTATTCTGTCTGCTTCATTAATCTCTACCGACCATTTTGCGACGTCTCTAAATGCGGTTTCATAATCAATTTCTTGGAATGCCTCCCGTCCTTTAAGTGCAGTCCCAACCTGTCCAACGAATAAAATCATTGGCGAACTATCTTGCCTCGCAGTATGCACTCCAATTGCTGCGTTCATGGCCCCAGGGCCACGCGTTACAAAACAAAGGCCTGGCTCCTGTGTAAGTTTGCCATGCGCTGAGGCCATAAAAGCCGCTCCACCCTCATTTCTACATAAAATGAAATCAAAATCTTCCCGCTTATCATAGATCGCATCCAGAACTGCCAAATAGCTTTCACCAGGAATACCAAACGCTTTTTTGGAACCAAGAGCCAAAAGGCAATCTATTAAAATTTCACCACCGGTAGCCATAATTGTGAGCAAACTTTCTTTATTTACTAGGTATTGTTGATTAGCAAAGGTACTTCGTCAACCACGCAAAAGCCTGCAGATCTAATTTTATAGCAAATTCCTGACAATTTACTTTTTAATAATAACTTCGCTCTAAATTAAGGAAACAGTTATACGCTAGAGAAGTTTACCTTCGCATAAAATTAAAAATATAATTAATTTCACTACTGACAGACCTTTAGTGAAAAAGTAAAATCTCTATTGTAGTATACAAAAACATATGAATATAAATTTTAAATAGTAACCATAATGTGAGAAAATTAAATTTATAAATAAAAACAATGTACAAATGCGTTACCTTAATCCTTTCAGCTGGATACTCAACAAGAATGCGAGGCGCCGATAAGCTACTCGAGAACATAGATGGAATGACACAGCTTTATCGTATTGCTAAAGCTGCTGCGGAAAATGGTGATACCTACATTACCCTTCCGTTTAGAGACCATCCTCGAGAAGAGGTACTGGCATCAATGTCGATTACCAAGATATATTTAGATGATAAGAACACTGGAATGGGTTCCTCAATTGCTGAAGGTGTAAAGAACATACAAAGCGAAGACGCAAACGTTACTGGAATTATAATAATACCCGCGGACATGCCTTTGATAGACTACAACGCTATACAAGCCTTTTTCACTGCCCACTCAAAATTTCCTCAGTCAATTATCCAAGCTGTAGATGATAATGGACCAGGACACCCAGTATTGTTTCCTCGTAAGTATTTCAAAGACCTTATTATGTTGAAAAAAGAGATTGGAGGAAGAGGAATCATTAAAAAATCAGAAAATACAAAAGTATTAAAATTTAGAGGTAGTGTTGCGACACTTGATTTGGATACTCCGGAAGATTGGGAAAAATGGCGGAGCGGAAGAGCGAATTAGAGGCGAAATAATGAATAGAAAATAATCAGGGCCATGCAAACATTAGGCAGACAAAGTCAATAAATAAGCTGTATCATCTTTAGTGTCAGACTCACATTTATCACCATAGATCCTTACCTCAGTTACATTTGCTACTAATCCCGTTTCTTTTAACATTTCGAGCACGTTATCGAAACCTAAGCTATGCCAATGCACTGAATTCACAGACAAAACTGCCAGACCCCCTTTTGATAAAATTCTTGTGATTTCAAATAGTGCTTCTGGGCCAACGTGCCCGTGGGTAAAAGTACCTGAACTTACAATTCCATTATAAGTATTATCTAAAATAGGAAGACCTTTCGTCAGGTCGCCCACAATACTTTTTGAGTAAATGCCTTTTTTTTCCGCCACTGAAAGCATTTCCTCGGAAATATCTGTGGCATGCATTTCTATTCTATTAAATTTACTAATTTCAATACCCAATAGTCCAGTACCAGCTCCGACATCTAATACTGGGCCTTTACCGTTAAGTTTTATAAATTGAGTTGCCACCTGATATGGCAATATATAGTCCATTACACCTGCAAAATCTATGTCATAATCTTCAGCCCAGCCTCGATAAAAATCAACATTGTCCTCAGGAGATGAAAGATTATAAGCTTTTTGAAGATTTATATGTTTGTTAGATTCATTTTGCTCAGACATTTTCTTGAAGATCTCTATTTGGAATTATGATTACGACTGAATGTTATTATTTTATTCTAGCTTCTCTTTTACACTTTTGAGAACAATACTTTACTTCCTCCCAGACCTTTTCCCACTTTTTCCTCCAAAAAAAAGGTCGATTGCATACGCTACAAACTTTTTGAGGCAAGTTTTGTTTTTTTTGCATTTTCATTATTTAATAGTATGTCTTTCTCAATATTTTTAAATGTATGATTTATTAAAAGTATGTAGTAGCGATAGAGCTTTCAAAGACCAACCCACAAGGAGCAATTATGAATAACAAAGATCAGATAAATAAAAAAAAGCAACTAATGAGAACTACGGCTATTGGGGTTGGTATTGCAGGGCTTGTATGGGACACAATCGTAAATCAACCAATGAACCCTACTTCTCTAGTCTTATATTTTATAGCATTAGGGCTTTTTGCATTTTCTTTTGTGTATAAAAGAAAAAACTAAATTCTATAATTTAAGATCGCCATCCTAACAAAATACAAACTCTGTACTAGAAAATATTCCAGTAATTATAAAAATATTTGAAATTAAAAAAGGAGCATCAAATGAAAGTCATAACATCGGTTGAATTATCAAAAGGTTACGACCATTGGAAAGAGTTATTTCTATCAAATGAGGACTTCAGACAAAAAAACCAAATTAATGTAGTCGCTTATGGACACGAAGCTGATAATGAAAACAAAGTTTGGGCCGTAATGGACATTCCCTCCATGGAACACATGATGAGCTTAATAAATGAGCCGGAAATGATAAAACTACGGGAAGAAGCTGGAGCAATATTAGAGACGCAAAGAATGATAAAACTAATCACTTAATATTGATACGCTTACATCTGCCGATTGAATATTTAATAAAATGTGGCCGGCTCTTTCAGATACTGGGGGGTATTGTGAAAGGCCGACCTTTTTTTTAATATGGGAGGTATTAAAAACACTGTAGGTACGGTTGCATTTCCAGCATGGATCAAAAAAATAGAAAATAATTATTTATCGATTATTATCATCACCTCATTACGCCTTAGAAAACCTGGTGTAGTAGGATCGTTGTAGAAAAGAAATTTAGGGCTTGAGCTTTCAGTATAACCATTTAACTCCAACCATCTTTTTAAAACGCTGGCTTTTTGATTTAACAAGCTACTGTCAGCTACTCCGCTAAACCTAATAACAGCTGCTAAACTTGGTTGAATTTCTTCAAAGTAAATATCATCATTTGTAGGCTTTGGCAGGTTGTCAATATTGTATTTTGACGGCATAGCAAATGAAACTGTCCAGTTTTCAGTCTCATCATTTGTTGTCTGAATAACGGGAGCTGTCATTGAAATTTTTTCACTAACTCTTTCTTTAGCACCAATATATCTTACAAGTGGCTGAAAGCCATTCCGTAGCGCATTGTATTGATTGCCGTATACTTTTACTGAAGACATCAGAATTTTATCATAACTGCGTACTTCTATATCATTTTCTTTTCTGACAACTTTATATTTTGGCTGCTCTAAAAATTTAGGCAGCATAAACCAAGCTAGCAATACAAATAAGAGGCTGAAACAGATAGCTATAATAGAAATTTTAATCATTATTACTCAAACTAATAAATAATACCGTAATCTAACTAGTTGGTTTCAAACCTTTTATATCCGAGACCTCGCTAGCGTTTAACGGGGGATTTTTTTGGACCTCTTGATATTCTTTATCTGAGAAAACCTTTGAACGTGTGAGAAAACGCTTACCCGTTGGCCCTTCTAGAGAAAACATTCCTCCCCTACCAGGAACGACATCAATAATTAATTGCGTGTGCTCCCAATAAGCATATTGATCATGGGCTATAAAAAAAGGTTGCCCATTTATTTTACCCAAATAAATATCCCTAGATCCTACTTTAAATTCGTTTCTAGGAAAGCACATTGGTGCCGAACCATCACAACAACCTCCCGATTGATGAAAGACTAAATCACCGTGTATATCGGCAAGCTCATTTACTAACTCGTCGGTAGCTTCAGTAAATGTCAACAGTTCCACCATGATAACATCCTCTGTAATTAAGGGTGCCCCCGCTGTAAAAGCGGAGGCACAATACTCCTAGAAAAATCCGTCTGGTTCTTCTGCATATGATACTAAAACATTTTTTGTTTGCTGGTAATGGTTCAGCATCATTTTATGGGTTTCACGGCCAATTCCAGAGTTCTTATAGCCTCCAAAAGCAGCATGTGCAGGGTATGAGTGATAGTTGTTCACCCAAACTCTACCAGCCTGGATGCCACGGCCCATCCTATAACATGTATTTGCATCTCTCGACCAAACACCGGCCCCTAAGCCATAAAGAGGATCGTTGGCTATGGATAACGCCTCTGCCTCATCTTTAAAAGTGGTGACTGATACAACCGGTCCAAATATTTCTTCTTGGAAGATTCTCATAGAATTATCTCCCTTGAACGCAGTTGGAGCGACATAATAACCACCACTAAGCGACCCTTCCATCTGACGCTTTCCGCCGCCAAAAAGAACTTTTGCACCTTCTTGAACACCAACATCCATATAG
>LULK01000402.1_pt1 | contig 13991 bp, 14 predicted proteins | sample 728181 | NCBI WGS metagenome assembly LULK01 (sample SAMN03860291, study PRJNA289734) | marine metagenome | biome: seawater column; feature: ocean; material: water; isolation source: Red Sea water column Station 169 - depth 10m | place: Saudi Arabia: Red Sea | collected 2011-10-15 | depth 10 m | reverse complement strand
CTATAGAATAAACTTCCAATCTATCACAATGCTCTTTTAATACTCCCATTACCCTAGATGAGATATTTCCATATAAACTGTAATTTGATGAAAACACATGCACTGGATATTTTTTTATTATTTGCTTTATCTCAAAGAAAGGTACTCCCATTTTAATTCCTAATTTCTTAGCTTCAGAACTTCTAGCTATGACACATCCATCGTTGTTTGATAGAACTACAATAGGTTTTTTACTTAAATCAGGTTTAAAGATAGTCTCACACGAGGCATAAAATGAATTACAATCTACTAGGGCTACTATATTCATGGGTTATTTAATAAATTGACGAATAGCGCTGGTAACAACTCCCCATATCTCTAATTCTTCATACTCTGATATTAATATATTTTTATACAATGGGTTCTCAGCTTTTAAGATGGCAGAACCATCTGTCTTAATAACTAGTCGTTTGACAGTTAAATTTCCCTCGAATATAGCTATTACTATATCTCTGCTTTTAGCTTCTAAGCTCCTATCCACAACCAATATATCACCGTCATTAATTCCAGCATCTACCATGGAGTCACCACTAGCTCTCATTAGGAAAGTTGATAAGTGATTTTTGATCAGTAGTTCTGATAAGCTCAGATTATTTTCTATATAATCATCAGCTGGGGATGGAAATCCAGCTGAAATCTTAGACAAAATATAAGGTACTGACTCAAAATTGTTGTCTTTATCTGTCTTTACTAGGATATTTTTGTTCATATTTTGTTCTTTTATAAACTATCATGGACCTGAAAGAAATAAAAAAATTTTTAAAATAAAACTTATTATTCTTCGCTATGCGAATTTATTTTTTGGTTAACGATAGCAAGTTGCTCACATAAAGACTTTGTGTGAGAGATGAAGACATATAAAACCAAATAAAGAGATATAAAAATTAAAATAAAATCAAGATTAATTAGATTAGGTGTTTTTAGAAAAATCTTGTTAATAAGGACTGAACCTATAAAACTAGTAACAAAAGGTGCCAATCTAGAAAAAATAAGAAAATTACGAATTAGTGTATTCCTTTGACTATATAAATTTGTGTTATCTTCCATAAATATAAACTAAAGTAAATATATTAGAAAATGGGCAAAATTAAAGCAATCAATATTAGTAATCTTGATGGAGAGAATACTTTTTATATAAATCAAGCAATCTTAATGAAAAATATGGGAATTATTAATGATAGATATTATGGAAATTTTAAAAATAATTATGAACAAGTTACTCTAATAGAGTCTGAAAAAATTGACGATTTTAATAATAAAATAAGAAAAAAAATAGATTATAAGGATTTCAGAAGAAATATAATCACATCAGGTATTGACCTTAAAAAAACTATAAAAAAAAAAATACAAATTAATAATGTAATTTTAAGAGTACATGAATTATGTCATCCATGTAGATATCTTCAAAAAAAATTAGGAATAAAAAATCTTGTTAGGCTTTTAGCATTTAAAAGTGGAGTACGTGCTGAGATAATAAAATCAGGAGAAATTTCTACATTTGATAAAATTAATATAAGTTAATTACTCCCAAATATCAAAAAAGTTTCTTGTTTTACCCGGAGTTAGTATTGATAAAGGATTAAATATAAAATCTGTTTTGTTTCCGTTCTTTTTAACTTTAAAATCAGCAGCTAAAAGACTTTCTTCGACATTTTTACCAAAAAATTCGCTTAAAAAAGGTACATTTTTAAAATTTTTTTCAAATAAATATAAGGGTCCATAAGTTCCGTTAACTGTTGCAACCCTCTCTGATGGGTTTGCTTCACCCTTAAAGGAAAAAGCAACTGTCCCACCTAACATTATGGCATGATCAAAATTGAAAACTTTACCTTTTTTTTGAACAGGGACCTCTAAATAATTAAATTCATCTTGGCTATTTTGAAGTACTGAAAAAATATCTAACATTCTTGATGTAAAAAGTAAATTGTAGAACTTTGAATTTTTATCAATACTAAAATCTTTAACTTTTATATTTAGATCGTAGTCATCAAATTTTCTAAAAGAACCTTTGCCAATTAAAGCTCCACCATTCATGTGCTTAGATATTTTTTGTGCATAAAAAAATTGACCTGCATTTTTTGAAAACAAATATATTTGTTTGTTTCCATCTAATTGTGGTAGGATTGATAATTCAAATTCTTTTTGACTATCATAGAACATCATAGACTCAAAACCTTTATCATAGATAAAATTTAGTTTGTTTGAAAAGAGCGAGTATTCCTTTGAAATTGTCATTTCAGATATCTCCCAATTGAAGTTTATTTTTTTTGTTAATTTTTTATTTTTTTGAGGCTTGGGAAAAACTTTTTTAAAATTATCAAATGATATTTGGTCAGTATTTAAAAGGATATAAATCTCATCATTATGGTAATTTATTATTCCAAAGTTTCTCTGACCATTAATTTTTAAGTCAAATTTAATTTCTTTTATATGATTACCTTCGAAATCAATTTGTAATAAATTATCTCCTTTCTGAAAACTAAAATCATAGGCAAATGTATGGAACGGTAAAAATAATAGAGCTAAAATTTTAAAAAAATAATATTTATGCATCTATTAAAGTTGACTCCAAAAATTCAGATATTTCTCCATCGAGAACATTTTCAGCATTCGATGTCTGATAATTTGTTCTAAGATCTTTGACCATTTTATATGGATGAAGAACATAAGATCTTATCTGGTTTCCCCATCCTATCTGTTTTTTATTACTCTCTTCCTTTTTTTTTTCTTCATTTTTTTTGTCTAATTCTATCTCATATAGTCTAGATTTTAACATCTTCATTGCAGTGTCTCTATTACGATGTTGTGATCGTTCACTTTGGCTTTGCACAACTATATTATATTTTAAATGTGTTATTCTTACTGCACTGTCAGTAGTGTTAATATGCTGACCACCTGCACCTGAAGCTCTAAATGTGTCAATTCTTAAATCTTTATTATTGATTTCGATTTCTATATCCTTGTCTATTTCAGGATATACCCAAACACTGGAAAAACTTGTATGCCTTCTCTTATTTGAGTCAAAAGGAGAGATCCTCACTAACCTGTGAATACCTGACTCATTCTTTAAATAACCATAACTTTTAAAGCCAGATATTATCATTGTTAAATTTTTGAGACCAGCCTCCTCTCCTCTTTGATAATCTATAATTTTATATTTGTAATTATTTTTTTCTGCAAAACGTTGGTACATTCTAGACAACATTTCAGCCCAATCTTGACTTTCAGTACCTCCAGCTCCAGCATGTATTTCAATAAAAGCATTACAATCATCAGTTTCTTTGTTTAAAAGAGATTTAATTTTAATTTTCTCACATTGTGTTTTTAAATTATTAATATTTTCAACTAACTCATTTATTTCTTTATCATTTAGAGACTCATAAATTTCAATAAACTCTTTAAATTCTTTAAACTGATTAAAAATAAATTTAAAATCGTTTATGACATTTGTATTTTGTTTTAATTTTTCTTGAGATTTATTAATTAAATTAATATTACTCCAATTTTCTTGGTTGGTAACTATTTCGTTTAAGGTTTCAATTTCTTTAATCGTTTTTTCGTAGTCAAAGACTCCTCCTTGTGAGTTTTATTAAAGATTCTATTTCATTGACTAAATTTAATAATTCGTATTTATCCATTAATTTATTCCACCAATGCTTTCAATTTTATTAATATTATCTAATATTTCTAACTGTTCTTTTGTAAAATAGTCAATAATTGTACTTTGTCCATCAGAAATCTCACCGTTATCTTTGTTAACCTTTTTAATAATTAAGTCACTAGGTAATATAAATTTGTCATTTGTATTTTTGCTATATAAAAGATAATTCTCAATTATTGTTTTAAAAATAGGTAATGCAACAGAAGATCCCGTTTCCCTGTATCCTATTGATTTAGGTGTATCATAACCAACATAAACTCCAATTACATATCTTGGAGTTAGTCCAAAAAACCATAAATCCTTACTTTCATTTGTGGTACCAGTTTTTCCAGCAATTGGATAATCAATTTTATTCAAAGATTTACCAGTGCCTCTTTCGATAGCTCCTTCTAATATGTTTAGTATTTGAAAAGAAGTTTGCGGAGATATGACTTTTTCTTTTTGTGACTCAATCGTTGGTAATCTATATGACCTGTCATCGATTGAAAATGAACAATAATTACATTTAAAATATTCATTATTAACAATTAATTCACCTTCATTTGAGACAACTTTTTTAATAATAGATGGCTCGACTATATAACCCCCATTTAAAAAAATTGAGTAAGATGTAGTCAAATTTAAAAGATTATTTTCAACTGCACCAAGAAGAGTCGAATAAACATCAGATTTAATGTTTTTATTATAAAAATTTATTTTATCTAAAAATTCATTTACTGAATTCAACCCTAAATCTAAACCTATTTTTAATGTTACTAGATTATTTGAAGTCTCTAAGGCTCTTCTAAATGTTAGTTCACCGTACGATTTATTAGAATAATTTTTAGGTACCCATACAGGAAGATTATTACCTTGATCTAACAAAATATTTGAGTCCAATATTAGTGTATTAGGTAAAAATTTTTTAGTTTCTAAAGCATGAGCATATATAAATGGTTTAATAGATGATCCTGGTTGTCTATATGCCTGAGTCACTCTATTAAAATTACTCATATCATAATTAACACCGCCGACCATAGAAACTATATTTCCATTAAAAGGATCCATAATAATTACAGATCCGTTTATTTCATGTAACTGAACTGCATAAAAAATATTATCTATGTTGGTCACAAAAATATAGTCATCTATACTCAAATATGTGTCTGGTGAAATCTTTTCGGGCCCATAGTAATTATTTTCATTATTTATATTTATGATTTCAGCTGAATTAATTATGGATAATTTTGTTTTATTTAGATTTTTACTAATAACTCTGGCAATATGCCAATGATCATTCTTATATTTTAATATTTCTTCCAAGTTTTTATAGCTACCAGACCATTTTCTGTATTTTCTCTCAAATAAGGCTAAATTATCCAATAAAGATTTTTCTGATATTTTTTGTAGAGTTTGATCTATCGTGGATTGAATATAAAAAGCATTTTCATCAAATGAATTTTCATTCAAATAATTTAGTATAAAGTCTGTCTTATAATCTGATTTATATTTCTTATTATTTTTTTCATAAACCTCTATCTCTAAATTTGAATAAAAATTAAATTGATCCGAAGTAATGAATTTATTTAATTCCATTTGTTTTAAAACATAATTTCTTCTTTCTAAGGCTTTATTATAATTTTTTTTTGGATCATAATTATTCGGGCCTTTAGGTAAGGCTGCAAGATATGCATATTCATGAATATCCAAGTCAAATATTGACTTATTAAAATAATTAAATGATGCAGAGGCAACTCCGTACGAGCGTCTTCCAAAATATATTTCATTTAAGTATAGTTCTATTATAAATTCTTTTGAGTATTCTTGTTCTATTCTTAGTGATAATATTAGTTCTTTGATTTTTCTTGAAATAGTTTGATCTCTATTAAGTAAAATATTTTTTACTAGTTGCTGTGTTATTGTAGAGGCGCCTACATAATTATTATTATTTTTGGAGTAAATATTTTTCAAATTAATTATAAAAGCATTGACTATTCCTTTTATGTCAAAACCCTGATGTTGAAAAAAAGTCTTATCTTCTGCCGAAATAATTGCTTTAATCATATTTTCAGGAATGTCTTTATAGTCTAAATAGAATCTATCTCTATTTCCAACATGATACATAAGCTCATATTTTTCATCATAAATTTTAGTTATTTCATTTGGAAAATATTGAGATATATTATGATCAGGTAAATCTTGTTGAATATTCCATAAATATAGAATTATTATAGATATGCCTAATATACAGATTAAAAAAATGTACTGTAAATATTTAAAAAATTTCATTTTACTAAATAACCAAACTATTAATAATTTATCATATCAAAAGGATTTAAAAACATGTCTAAAAGAATTTTTATTGATGGTAGCATCAATACTGAATTATGTATCATTGCAGCCGATGGGCAAGAAATCAATTATTTTGACTACTCCGACGCCTTAGTCTCAAATAAAAAAAATAATATATACCTTGGAACCGTTTCCAGAGTAGAGCCATCGTTACAAGCTGCATTCATTGAATTTGGATCAGAAAAGAAAGCTTTTTTGCCTTTTGATGAAATACATCCAAGTTACTTTAAAATACCTCATGGCGAAAAAATCCTAATAAATAATGACAAAAATACCGAAATTGATGATGAAAAAGAAAATAAAAAACAATTTTTATCTTTCTATAGGAAATACAAGATACAAGATGTAATCAAAAAAGATCAAGTTTTATTGATACAAATAGTAAAGGAAGAAAGAGGAACAAAAGGAGCTGCAATAACTACTTTTATATCTTTACCTGGAAGATATAGCGTTTTATTGCCCAATAATTCATCTACAGGTGGTGTTTCTAAGAAAATTTCAAATCCTCTTGATAGAAAAAGATTAAAAAAATTACACGAAAATTTTAATTTGCCAGATGGAATGTCTTTAATAATCAGAACAAATGCAATATCAGCAGAGGACGAGGATATAATTGCAGATTTTAAATATTTGAAAAAATTATGGACTAAAATAAGAGAAGATACATTAAAATCAAAAGCACCTGTATTAATCACAGAATTAGATACACCCATAATAAAAGTTGCGAGAGATTTTAATCAAAGGTCAATAGAAGAAATAATTTTTTCAGATACTAAAACAATGAAAGAATATAAAAAATTAGAAAAAGATTTTAGTGTAAAATCTAATAAAAAGATTACCCACTATAATGAAAAGCTTCCTCTTTTTGAAAGTTATGGAATTAAAAATCCAATAAATAGTCTAACTGAGGAGAATATTTACTTAAGGTCTGGGGGATACTTAGTTATAAATCCTACAGAAGCACTTACAAGTATAGATATAAATTCTGGAAGATCTACTTCAGAAAAGAATATAGAAATTACTGCTTTAAATACAAATATAGAAGCATGCGAAGAAATATTTAAACAAGTTCAACTTAGAAACATTGCTGGATTAATTGTCATAGATTTTATTGATATGAATATAAATGCAAATAACCTGAAAGTAGAAAGAAAAATTAAAGATTTATTTTTTAAAGATAGATCTAGAGTGCAAATTACAAAAATTTCACAATTTGGATTAATGGAAATTTCAAGACAAAGAATTGGTCAAAGTATTTATGAAATGTTTTATAATAAATGTGATTGTTGTGGCGGTGGTGGCTTTAAAAAGACAAATTCTATCTTAATTTATAATATTATTTCAGATATTAAGGCAATAAATGCGATTGGAAATAAAGATGATATTGAAATTCAAATAGATGAAATATTTTATAATGAAAACTCAAAAGTAATTAATAAAAAATTAAAGTCAATTCAACTACCTTTTAAAATAAATTTTATTAAAAAATCTATTTCAAAAAATATCTATGAATTAGATAATGATTTACTAATTAAAGTAAAAAATAATGCCAAGGAAATGATTGAGTTGAATAAAACTGAAGACACAAATATTGAAAAATCTTATAGAAGAAAAATAAAAAAAAGATTAATTGAAAATTAATACTAAATTCTTTTCTATAATATTTCTTATATGTATTTTTAAAAACTTACATAGTTATGAGATTATTAGAGATCCAATTTTTGAGGACTATTTTGTTGATATTAGCAATGATTTGAATTTAAGTAACGTAGATGTCTATTTAATTAAAAGTAAATTATCTAATGCTTTTGTAATTGATGACAAAATCTATTTTACAACAGGGTTGTTAGAATTAATAAATGAAGAAGATACTCTTAAAGCTATATATTTACATGAATATGGACATATTGTTAGAAACCATTTTCAAAGTAAAAAAATAAAAATTTATCAATCTAATAATAGAAATGCATTTTACAGTTTATTTTCTATTGGTTTGGCTGTAATTGTGGGAAATGCTAACGTAGGTGTTGGCTCATCAATAACTCTAAATTCTAGTTTAGTCAATGATCTTAATAAATACTCAGTAAATTTTGAAATAGAAGCGGACAATTTTATGATTGATAATATAAAAAAAAATAAGCTTCATACTTTAGAATTAATTACTTTTTTAAGTGAGTTACCTGAAACAAGTAAAAATTATTTTAGGACACACCCTAGGAATAAAGATAGGATAAACAATTTGAGACAATTAGATTATAAGAAGTCTGAAAATTCCATAAAATTTGATTGGATTAAATCAAAGTACTTTAAAAACTCAAATAATAATTCATTTAATAATTTCTTTAAAAAACTTGACAAAGGTATTTTTGATCGAAAAGAAAGCTTAAAAAATATAAATAAAGAATTAATTCACTATGAAGCTTTCAAAAAAGGTATCTTTATTGATGAATGGGAAAAAGATTTTCAGAATTTATTGAATATCAATAATAATTCTTTTCTGAAAATAGAATATATTAATTACCTATTAGAAAACAATTTATCTGACAAATATTATATTATCGATAAGTTAAAATTTGATAAAAAATTGAGTAATGAGTATTTTTATTATTACATTTACGGAAAGTATTATAATAAAGTAAAAAATAACAAACTTTCAAACTTCTATTTTTGTCAGTATTACAAAGCTATAAACTCTAAAAATAAAGCTGATTTTTTTTGTGAAAAATATGATATTAAAGATATTCCAACTTTAGATAAATCATATGCCCTATTTAAATAGAGAACAAATTTTAGAGCTTATCAAAAAAAAGCAAATATATTCAGATAAGATAAACATAAGCAATCAAATTCAACCTGCTTCACTTGATTTAACATTATCTAAAAAATGTTATAGAATAAAAGCATCTTTTATCCCAAATAATAAAAAAATTTCAGAAGTTATTAAAGAATTATCTCTTACAAAAATTGATTTAAGTCAAAATACTCTTTTAGAAAAAAATTGTATTTATTTGTGTGAATTAAATGAAAAACTAAGTTTGCCTAAAGACATAATGGGAAAATCAAATCCGAAAAGCACAACTGGTCGATTAGATATTTTTACTAGAATAATAACTGAAAATGGCAAAGAGTATGATTACGTAAATTATAATTATAAAGGAAAGTTATACTTAGAAATTATTCCACAGTCCTTCAGCATTGTCATAAAGAAAAATTTATCATTAAACCAAATAAGATTTTTTCGTGGACCTTATGTAGAGAATAAGATTAGACAAATTAATCTATCAGTATCAATCAAAAAAAATCAAATTTCTGCATATAAAGCTAAAAAGATCACATCAGCGATTGATTTAAATAAAATAAAATTTTACAAATCTGACAAATATTGGGAAAAGATTATACCTCAAGATAATTATTTTATAATTGAGAGAGATGAGTTTTATATACTTCGATCAAAAGAGGCTATTCATATAAAAAATAATCAAGCTGCAGAACTCGAACCTTTCAAAGATAGTTTTGGTAATTTTAGAGTACACTACGCTGGATTTTTTGATCCTGGTTTTGGCAATAATAAATCTGGTACTCCTGCTGTTTTAGAATTACGTGCATATGATACACCCTTTATCATAAGAGATGGCCAGCTAGTAGGTCAGCTGAACTATTATGAAATTGATGAAATTAAAAAAGATAGCTATGGTATTAATATCAAATCAAACTATTTTAATCAAAATTTAAAGTTAGCAAAACAATTTAAATAGTTTGTTTATATTAGAGTTTTATTTTGAAATCTATTAGGTATATTGTATGCGATGTTAGATAAAAAAATTAATGATACAATTGATTCTTTAATAAAAAAAATTAAAGATCACAATTTAGGTTCAATTAAATTATCAAATAAAATAAATACTATTGAAATATCAAATAATACATCAAACTATGATACTGTTAAAAATTCACAAAATATTCTACCTACTAGTATTGAAAATATTAAGAATGATAATTTAATTAGTATTGATAGTCCTATGGTAGGTATTATTTACCTTACACCTAAACCAAGCTCTCCGCCATTTGCTAAAAAGGGCCAAAAGATTAAAAAAGGTGATACTATCTGCTTAATTGAAGCTATGAAAACTTTTAATGAAATTAAATCTGACAGAGATTGTACAATTAAAACGATAATGGTTAAAAATGGAGAAGCTGTTGAATTTGGTCAACCTCTATTTGAAATATTATAATTGTTTAAAAAAATACTAGTAGCTAATAGAGGGGAGATTGCTGTTCGTATTATACGAGCATGCAAAGAACTTAATATCAGGACAGTAGCAATTCACTCAAATGTAGATACAGAAGCTATGCATGTAAAACTTGCCGATGAAAGTATTTGTGTAGGGAGCGCTCTTCCGAATAGAAGTTATTTAAATATCCCAAGTATAATTAGTGCAATTGAAATAACTGGAGCTGATGCAGTCCATCCAGGTTATGGTTTTTTAAGTGAAAATGATAAATTTTCAAAAATATTGAATTCACACAAAGTCAAGTTCATAGGACCAAGTTCTAAATCTATTTTAGAACTTGGTAATAAAAGCAATGCCTTAAATTTGGCAAGTAACTTTGGGCTACCTATATTAGGAGATAAAAATTCCAAAAATATAACAAATTCAAGTGAAGCTCTAAAAAATGCTGATGAAATAGGTCTTCCTATTGTAATCAAAGCTGCTTATGGCGGTGGTGGTAAAGGCATGAGAGTTTTTAATAATAAAAGTGAAATTGATAAATTCTTTTCTCAATTAAAATCAGAGGCAAAAAATTATTTTGGAGATGACACTATGTATGCTGAAAAATTTCTTACAAATGCAAAACATATTGAATTTCAAGTAATTTCAGATCCTGTAAACAACTATGCTGAAATAATTGGACAAAGAGACTGCTCAATTCAACGTAAAAATCAAAAGATTATTGAAGAAATACCTTCAGATTTTGTGAAAATAAATAATTTAGATAAAATAGAGAAAAATATAAAAGATTTGCTCCTTAAAAATGAGTATGAAGGTTTAGGAACCTTAGAATTTTTATACCAAGACAATGAGGTATTTTTTATCGAGATGAATACAAGATTACAAGTCGAACATCCAGTAACTGAAGAAGCATTTGACATTGATTTAGTTAAATATCAAATAATGGTTGCTGCTGGGTATAAATTAGATTTATCTAATTTGGTGAAAAGAAATCACACGATTGAATGTAGAATAAACGCAGAAAATGCAAAGGATTTTTCACCAAGCCCGGGAACAATAAACTTTATAAATGTGCCAGGAGGGAGAGGAGTTAGAATAGATACTGCATTGTATACAAATTATAAAGTAAACCCTCACTATGACAGTCTAGTATTAAAAATAATTTCTAAAGGCAAAGACAGAAATGAAGCCATATCAATAATGAAAAGGTCTTTAGATGAAATAATTATTGATGGTATAGATACTAATATTGAATTACACAAATGGATTTTAAATCAAAAAGATTTTATAAATGGTATGTATAATACAAATTGGCTAGAAAAAAATATTAAAAGATTTAGTTAACAATCAATTAATGAAATTTCATATATTTTATTTGAATACATATTTAATTCATCAGTATATTTAAAGAACCAACCAATAAATATATTATCATTTTGAGAAATCTTTATTAAAGCGCCTGTATCAAGATATTTATCAAATTCAATGTTTTTGCAAGATACTATTTCAAAAAATAAATTTCTGAATTGGTAATTTTTTGAAAATTTGAGTTCATATTTTGAAGATGAGGATTTATCTAAAATTAGCAGCTTTGTATTATTAATCTCAGTTGCAAGTGTTTGATTAAAGAAAATACTAATCAAAAATAAAATTATTAATAATTTCTTCCAAAGATACTGCATCAATATTATTAACTGAGTAGTCATTGTTTTTTAGTAATTCCTCACTATTTCCTAATTGAATTTCTATATACGAAGATCCTATAAATCCATTATTTGATATTTTAAATACTGAATCATCAGGAATACTGATAGTTTTGTCAACAGATGATGTAATTATAGCCATGTATGTTTCTTGATCTAATTTAATATTTAAAACTTCACCTACTTTTACACCATTTATTTTAACATCATTGCCTATATTCGTGTTGCCTATATCAAAGAAACTAGAATTAATTTGAAAAGTTTCGATCTTATTAAGGAGATTTATTTTAGAAGAATAATAAAAAATACTAATTAATGATATTATTAATATTAATAACCCAAGTATAAATTCTACATTTATTTTATTCATTTAAATCATTTAAATATCTGAGAAACATATCAACTGAATATGAGTCTTGTGTTTGATTAAATATATACTGTTCATTTGATTTATTATAAAAATCACCAAAACCTGGTTCAATAAATAATGTTTTTTTTCCAAAAATACCGTCACTTTTGATTTTTAATATTGAGTCCTCTGGGATATTATAATTCCTATCGACATAACCATTAACAATAACGCCATCATTGGATAATGTTATTTTACTAATACCACCTATTTTTATACCTGCTATTTGAACCTCAGTATTATTGTTTATACCTTCAATATAATTGAATGTAGCAGCAAAAGGTATAGTGTATTTATGATTTACATTTTTAAATAGAAAATAGGCAGTAATTAAGACAAAAATAAAAATAATGCCAATTTTTAAATGATATCTATTTTCATAAGAGTCTATTTCTTTTATTATTTTGGATGCCAACTATTATAACCTTTATCCTTTGTCTCTTTATGTTTTACTGAATGCTTTTGAACTCTTCTTTTGACCAAACTTTCCTGATTATTTTCCTCAGCTTCAAAAATAAAAATTTCATCAGAAGTACCATGTAACCAGTTATGAAATTGTGTTGGTAATGAGTCAGGTCCAAATCCGTTTGCATAAACTACCCATCTCTTAGAGGGATTATTTTTGTCATGGTAGTATTTATTACCTAGCGAATCCTGATGAACAAGATTACCATTAAAAAAAGAATATAATTTAAAACCTAGGGACATGCGCTATCATAACAAATTAATAAGATTATGAGAATAATACTTATCACACTGATTTTAACAGTCAATTTATCACATCCCTTATTTGCCAAAATTGCAAGTGTAATAGGCAATCCAATTTCACAAGAAATATATTTTGAGGTTAATAAAGATACAAAAAATTATCCAGCGTCACTTACTAAAATTATGACACTTTACATTTTATTTGACGAACTAAGATCAGAAAATATTAACATAAATGATCGTATTTACTTTTCTAAGCATGCAACCTATCAACAACCTTCTAAATTAGGTATAGCTGAGAATGATTTCATAACTGTGGATCAATTGATTGACTCTTTAATAATTAAATCTGCGAATGATGCAGCAGTTGCAATAGCTGAAAAAATATCTGGCACTGAAAAAAAATTTGTGCTTAAAATGAATAATTATGCAAAGAAATTTAATTTAGAAAATACAAATTTTGCAAATCCTCATGGTCTTCCCAATAGAGCTAATTTATCTACTGCTTATGATATATTTAAATTGAGTTCTAAAATAATTACAGATTTTCCTGAGCACTTACATCGATTTAAAAAAACAAAAGTTAAAATCAAAGGTAAAAATTATACAACTCATAATACATTACTAAAAAAGTATGATCATTACATTGGTTTAAAAACTGGTTATACAAGAAAATCTGGGTTTCAGATATCACTATTATCGATAAATGGTGATAAATTTTTATTAGGTATATACTTTGGAGGAAATTCTGCAAAAGAAAGGAATAATAAAATTAATTTTCTTATGAATAAATATTTAAATGAGGATACATCCAAGAATGAAAAAATTAAAAAATTAACTGTTAAAAATGAAAAAAAAAGTACTAGTTATTATACAGTTCAGACATCTTCTTTCAAAAAGATTAGTAG
>LULK01001756.1_pt1 | contig 14030 bp, 13 predicted proteins | sample 728181 | NCBI WGS metagenome assembly LULK01 (sample SAMN03860291, study PRJNA289734) | marine metagenome | biome: seawater column; feature: ocean; material: water; isolation source: Red Sea water column Station 169 - depth 10m | place: Saudi Arabia: Red Sea | collected 2011-10-15 | depth 10 m | reverse complement strand
TTTTCTTCAAAGAAATTTATTTGAGGTTCATTTCTTAAACCATCTTCATCATCATCTTTAAATTGATTCTTGTGTAACTCTGCATAGTGCCCATCTTGAGAAATTAAGCTTTCATGTGAACCTATTTCAACAATATGACCGGATTCAAGTACCACGATTTTATCTGAATTCTCAATAGTTGATAATCTATGCGCAATTACCAATGTTGTCCTATTTTTTGTCAATTCTAATAGGGCTTCTTGAATATAATTCTCTGATTCAGAATCCAGCGCAGAAGTAGCTTCATCAAGGATTAGAATAGGAGCATCTTTTAATAGAGCTCTAGCTATAGCGATTCTCTGTCTTTGGCCACCTGATAGAAGAACACCATCATCTCCGGCAATTGTTTCATATCCATCAGGAAGGGCTTCTATGAAATCATGAGCATTGGCTTTTTGTGCAGCAACTTTAATTTCTTCAAGTGATCTTTCTTCAGAACCATAATTTATATTGTTAGCGATTGTGTCATTAAACAAAGTAATGTTTTGACTTACCAGGGCAATGTGTGATCTTAGATTCTTTATTTCAAATTCATTCAACAATACTCCGTCAATCTTTATTTCTCCTTCAAAATCATCAAAAAATCTTGGAAGAAGGCTCATTAGAGTTGTTTTGCCTGCACCTGACTTTCCAACAAAGGCAACCGACTCTCCTATACCTATTTCAAGATTAATATTATTGAGTATATTTTGAGAAGATTTAGCATAGGCGAAGGAAACATTACTAAATTGAATTTCACCTTTTATTTCATCAGATTTGAATTTGCCATCATTTTTTTCAATCTCTTCATCTAATTGACTAAAAATATCTTCAGCAGCAGCTAGTCCCTTCTGTATTTGGCTATTAATTTCAGATAGTTGTCTAACTGGTTTAGCTAACATTCCTGCTGCAGTAAAAAAGGCTATAAAGGTTCCTGGTGTCATCACAGATACTACGGAAGCATCAAGAGCCAACCAAGTAACTAGTGCTAACGCCGCAGAAACAAACATTTGAACTAAGGGTGAAGCAATTGAATTTGTTGCCTCTAGTTTTAAGTTTTGTTTTCTATTGTTATCACTTGCCTTATTAAATCTGTCTATTTCATAATCTTCACCACCAAAAGACTTAACCTCTTCATATCCATTAATAGTTTCAGAGGCAACATGAGTCACATCTCCCATTGCCGTTTGAATTTTCCCACTTATTTTCCTTAACCTTTTTGCTGCAATACCAACTATTAGAGCAATGAAAGGTGCTGCAATAAATAGAAACAATGCTAGCTTCCAGTTTAAGTACATCAGATAAGTAATTAATCCAATTACTAAAAGACCTTCTCTTATTAGAATTTTTAATGCATTAGTTGCTGCACCGGTCACCTGCATAACATTGAAGGTAATTCTAGAAATTAGATGACCAGAACTATGAGCATCATAAAAAGAAATAGGAAGTATAGTTAATTTTTCAAATAGTTCAGATCTTAAGTTATGAACTAATCTATTAGAAATAGAGGACAATAAATAGTTTCCTACAAAGAAACCTATACCTCTTACAAATGCGATAGCTATTAAAGCAAGCGGAAGCACTAATCTTAAATCGCCTTCAGGACTACTTACATAATCTATAACTCTTTTTAACCACTCTGTAGCTGCTACCTGAGAGCCTGAATAAATTGCAAATCCTAAAATACTTACAATAAATAGAGGAATATAAGGAAGAACATAGGTCAACAACCTACCATAGAGCTTTATGCTGGATAATTCTTGATTGCTTTTATCCATCTGCTTTATTCTAAACTTAACAATCTATCCAGTCGACTAGAGACCTTTGTGTCATGAGTAGCTATTAATAGAGTTACGTTTCTTATGGAAACCATGTCCGTTAAAAGAGTCATAAAATTTTCAACATTCTTTGTATCTAAATTTCCAGTCGGTTCATCCATAATCAAACATGATGGGTTATTGGACATAGCTCTTGCTATGGCAACTCTCTGTCTTTCACCTCCCGATAATTCATTTGGAGTATTGTTTTCTTTACCAAATAGATTCACTTGTTCCAGAAGTAGTGAAGAATTCCTCATAGCTTCAGTATGGTTAGTTCCTGCTAGTAATGCCGGTAACGCAATATTTTCCAATGCTGTCAAATCTGGCAGCAAGTGATGGAATTGATAAACAAATCCTATTTCCTTATTTCTAAGTTGAGATCTTTCATCATAGGTTAGTTCAGAAATATCTATATCTTTTATCTTTACAGAACCAGAATCTGGTCTATCAAGTCCACAAATAATATGCAGAAGTGTTGACTTGCCTGATCCAGAAGCACCAACTAACCCAATAGTCTCGCCTTGATGAAGACTTAAAGAAAAATTTTTAAATACCTGCAGAAGTTTGTCACCTTCACCAAAGGATTTATCTATGTTCTCAATATTAATAATCTCTTTATTCATTATTTAATATTTCTACTGGATCGACTTTTGAAGCCAATCTTGCTGGATATATGGTGAACAAAATGCAGGAAATAAATGAGACAGCACAGATTGCGGAAACCCATTCAAATCTGATGTCTATTGGGAAATAATCAATAAAGTATACTTCTAAAAATTGAGTGTTAAACAAGATTTCCAAAAAATTAATTATTGAGCCAAAATTTATTGAAAGAATTACTCCTGCAAAACAACCTAATAAAATTCCGAAAGAGCCAACTAAGCTTCCAAAGATTAAAAAGACATTTCTAATAGTTTTAGAAGTAGCGCCCATAGTCATTAAGATGGCGATCTGAGGTTTCTTTTGATTGACTGTCATAACCAGCATTGACATCAAATTATAAGCAGATAGCAAAATAAGCATGAATAACATTAAAGAGACTAAAAATCTCTCATTTTGTATAGCTTCAAATAAAGTTCCATAGTTTTGCTGCCAAGTACTAGTCATTATTTCTTTATTAGAAGTTTTTCTAATATTTGCTGCATCAAATCTTATTTGATTGGTCGAACTAAAAAGATCTTCATATTTTACCCTTATTCCAGTCATTGACTGGTTCATCCTCAATAACTTTGATGCATTAACAATACTCATATAAGCAAAACTTTGATCTAATTCTGGTGAACCAATACTAAAAATTGCACTAATTTTAAATTTCTTTGTGCGAGGAAATATACCCGCTAATCCTAATCCAGTATCGGGAACGAGAACATTGACGTAATCGCCTACTTCAACGTTTAATTGGTAAGCTAAGATATCTCCAATGACCAGATTATATTTATCTTCTTCAAGAGTCTGCAAAGAACCATTAATAATGTGGTCACCAATAGAGGATACTGTATTTTCATATTTAGGTATTACACCATAGATATAAACACCTTTGAGAAAGGATCCAGAACTCAATAAACCCTGAGTTTCAATATAAGGAGCAACGCCAATAACCTGAGAATTCTCGTAAACAATTTTCTCTATGGAATCATATTCCTTTATTTGGATATTTCCAATGATAGAGGCATGAGGGATAGTTTCAAGAATTCTTTCTTTAAGTTCTTTCTGGAAACCATTCATGACTGAGGTGACTAAAATAAGAACCAGTACACCAATAGTTATCCCAATGATTGCCATTCCAGAATGGAAAGAAACGAATCCATTTTTTCTGGACCGAAAATACTTTAATGCCAGATATAAAGATATATTTTTCACAAGAATCCTATATCAGTTTTGGAAACTTTATGCTGTTTTAGTCTTTTCTTCCTTCTTTTTGTAAGGTGGCACTAGTCCAGCTAATTTCATCAAATTAAATTTAGTTTGCTTGTATACAGCTTTAGCATGACTAAATTCTTTGAAACCATCATATCCATGATAAGACCCCATTCCGCTCGGACCAACTCCACCAAACGGAAGATCTTCCATTTGAATATGAGAAATAACATCATTAACTGTAACCCCTCCAGAAGTCGTATTGTCTAAGACATAATCTTTTTCAGTATTATCGTTTCCGAAATAGTACAAACCTAATGGTCTATCTTTACTATTTATATATTCAACAGGTTCTGATACATCATTGTAAGTTTTAATAGGTAGTACAGGACCAAATATCTCTTCTTGCATAATTTTCATATCCTCAGAAGGATTCAAAACTAAAGTTGGAGGGATTTTATGATGAGGTTGTTGAGAAAAATCTTCATTGGAAGGATTTATTTCGACAATATCTGCTCCTTTTTCTTTAGCATCATCTAAATATCCTTGAATCCTATCGTAATGACGTTGATTTATTATAGATGTAAAGTCATCATTATCTTTCATTTCAGGGAACATCTCCGAGGTGACTTCTACACTAGCTTTGACAAATTCATCCACTTTTCCTTCTGGCACCAATGCGTAATCAGGAGCTAAGCATATTTGCCCTGCATTCATTGTCTTACCTTGCATGACTCTTTGTGCTGTATCTTTAATTTTTGCATCTTTACCTACAACTACTGGTGACTTTCCTCCAAGCTCTAATGTTAGAGGTACTAAATTTTCAGAGGCAGCCTTCATAACATGTTTAGCTATCGACGTGCCTCCGGTAAAGATCAAATGATCAAAAGCTAGACCACTAAACGCAGCTCCTACTTCAGCATCTCCCACAAATACTGCCATTTCAGCTTCATCAAAGTACTCTTCAACCATCAATTTTAAAAGATCTGAAGTAGCAGGTGTTAATTCTGAAGGTTTATGCATAACTCGATTACCAGCAGCAATAATTCCTGCAAGTGGAGCAAGTGCAAGATTCATTGGGAAATTCCAGGGACTGATTGCCCCAACGACTCCCTTGGGCTGATACCTAACTTCAGCTTTAGCGCCTAACAAAGAAAGTGCAGATCCCAAAGGAGCAATTGCAGCTTTTCTTTTTTCTGTACGCATCCATTTCTTTAAGTTCTTTTTGGCATGCTCCATGGGACCAACAACTGAAGCAACTTCTGTAACTGCTGACATCATAGAATCTCTATTACCAAAATCTTGATTAACAGTTTCTATAATCTGTTTGTCATATTTATTAACCATAGCAATGACTCTATCAAGACGATCTTTTCTTAAGTTTATTTCTGGTGCACCCTCTTTAATATTTAAGCTTTTTTGCAAATCCAAAACACGATGCATTTCGTTTATTGTTTCAGTACTCATAATTTCTCCAATCTTTAATTTTACTTAGACAGACCTTTTAGCCTTATCTTTCTCATTAGTTTTTTTAATACTATCTCTTATTGCTTCCCAATCTTCATCTTTCATAGATGCTAAAGCTCTATAAAAGGTTCCTCCAGTCAAATATTCTGCTCCATCTATAGCAATTGTTTGCCCGTTGAGGTAGGACCAGGAGCGATCGCATTTATTCTAATTCCTGTCTTTCCCCATTCAGTTGCTAAAGATTGAGTCATTGCATGGATACCACTTTTTGACATTGCTGATGGAACTGTAAAGGCTGATCCAGTCCAAACCCATGTTGCAAGTATGGAAATGATATTTCCGCCCATACCCAGCTCAAGCCACCTTCTTCCGACTGAATGAGTAACATAGAAAGTTCCATGAAATACAATGCTAGCTATAGCATCAAAACCTCTATGTGAAAGATCTTGTGTTCTTGAAATAAAATTCCCAGCAGCATTATTTACTAATCCATGAATTGGTCCTTCTTCAAAAATTTCATTTATGGTGTTATCTACGTCCTGAGCTCCCCTAATATCTAGACCGTAACACTTAACACTACCACCATTTTCATCCATTAATTCCTTTGCAGTTTCTTCTAATACTCCTACTCTTCTGCCGCATATAAGAACCTCAGCACCATATTTTAAGAAATATCTAGACATTTCTTTGCCCAATCCAGAACCACCCCCAGTTACCAATATTCTCTTTCCCTTTAGTAAGTCTTCTTTAAACATTAACTCTCCTCATTTAATAATTACACTATAACAAATATTACACAATTAGCCTTATCGCAGTTTATTGGGAATTTTCAAATACTTCCAAATTTCTGTCTTCCCTGTAATTTTTATCTCTAATCCATTTGTGGCGTTTATTAAAAAAAATAAAGATACTAGCTAAGAACATTAATGCAGCACCTAAAAGGTAAGGTAAAGACGGATTAAACATATAAAGAGGCATAGAAATTAATGGAGAAATAACGTGTCCAATCGGAATCACCATTCCTAAAAAACCTCCTGCTATTCCTTGATATTCTTTGCCTACAGATAATGATAAAGAGGATGATATGCCCGGACCTAACATGCCTCCTCCAAGACCATAAAAAAATAGACAAATATATACTTCCACTAATGTAGAGCTATATGCATACCCTAAAAGGGAAAAAAAATTAAGGATGACACCTAATTTTACTAAAGATCCAGGCGAGGTTTGAAGTCTATCTGCTATCACCAATTGCCCATTTAACACGCCTAATGCCGAAAGCATAAAACCAATACTAGCAAGAGCTATATAGTTCTCTGAAGAGGGAGTTATGATGTCTTGGAAAAAAAATGAAGAGGTTTGTACTAAGGCAGCATTGGATATACCAAATCCTGCAGATATTATTAAAAAAGGCCAGACTCTGGCATCAAACAAAGTAAGCTTTTTGCTCTCTTTATCTTGTAAGATCATTGGGGGAGTTTTTTGTAAGGAAACAAAAATAATTACTATGAAAGCACCCACAGCAAAAAAGAAGAACGGAGCAGTGTAAGATATTAGTAAAAGTAAACCTGCTACTGCAGGACCCAGTATCCTACCCATTGAAAATCCTGAATCAAGTCTAGCAAATGCTCTACTTCTTGACTCAATAGAGCTTATATCAGCTACCCACCCTCCAGATGAGGGTCTAGTTGCGCTTCCAAAGATGCCATTCAGTAGTCTCGCAGAAACCAACAATAGAAATAAAAAAGTTCCGGTTAATAAGCCGCTTTGTCCGAGTGAGATTGTAAAACTAAAAAGTATCAAAGAAATTGCAAAACCAGAAAGACCAACGATAACTATTTTTTTTCGTCCAATAGAATCGCTTAATGATCCCCATATAGGACTTAGAATCATCCAAGCCAGCGCTGAAGTGGCAAAAATTGAACCTATTTGAATTTCATTTAAGCCCAGATCTCGTGCAATTGGAGGAATAGTTATAAAGACTATAGATTGTCCTGCTCCAACGCATAACAAACCTGCAGCAAGGATCCAAATAGTATTAGGCAGCTTTTCAAGTGATTTACTCATACGTAATTATGAGTAAAAAAATCTTTTTATTGATAACGTCTTTGAGGACATACTCATAATAACTTGTAAGGCTATGCGACCATTCATGTTCATAAACGGTAGCCTCTTGAGACGAAGAATTGAAGGTCAGACATTTCTTTAGAAAATATGGTTCAGACTCATCATTAATTATTGTATCCAATAATTTTTTTACATTAGTTAGTTCTCTTTTACCAATCGGAGGACAAGACCATTTTGGAGTACTTACCACCTGAATAATCTCCTCTCTTAAATGAGAATTTGTAATACTTATAAAATCATTGTCTTTGATACTATCCAATAAAAATGGACCATGCTTATCAACACTCTTTTGACTGAAATGATCAAAAAACATTTCTTGATAGGCTTGCGAATTAACCAAGGTATGAAAAAAAATTTTGTCCGTCATTTTTAGTAGTTCAGGATCTACTGATAAAGGGATCAATCTTAGAAGGCCATGGTCATGCAGGCGAATGTTGAAATGCTGTTCCTTAACTAACTTTAAATTTTCACTTAAAGATGATACTTTCAGCATGTCCATTAAAACCCTTTAATACCTACAGAATTCCTTATATCCTCTATAAGTGGTGTTGAGACTTCCAATGCTTTATTAGCTCCTTCTTTTAAAACCGACTCAACATAATCTCTATCTTTTATTATCTTTAGATATTCTTTTTTATAAGAAGATAAAAACAAAGAAAGGTTATCAAAAAGATGTGTCTTTGCATCTCCCCAGCTAATACCTTCCTCGTACATTTTCTGAAAGCTCTTTACATCATTTTCTTTCGCAATAGATTTAAAGATCGCAAAAATATTGCAATCTGTAATATCTTTTGGAACTCCTGGTTCAAGAGAATTAGTCTTGATCTTCATAATTATCTTTTTCAAGGAACCTTCATCAGCAAAAATTGGAATCGTATTGTTATATGACTTACTCATCTTTCTGCCATCTATTCCAGGTAATACTCCAGTTAGTTTGCTTATCTTCGCTTCAGGGGGTGTTAATAAATCTCCGTAATGATGATTGAACCTAAGTGCAATGTCCCTAGTCATTTCAATGTGCTGTTTCTGGTCTTGTCCAACCGGTACTATGTCTGCGCTAAACATCAATATATCTGCAGCCATCAAAATAGGATAATTAAACAAGCCCATGGTTACTCCTTTATCAGCATCTTTTGCACCACTCAATTCATTATCTGATACGGCAGCTTTATATGCATGGGCCCTGTTTAAAAGCCCTTTTGATGTCAAACAGCCAAGTATCCATGCTAATTCAAATATATGAGGAACATCAGATTGACGATAAAAGGTCACTTTTTTTGGATCGAGCCCACAGGCTAGCCAACATGCAGCTATTTCAAAACTTGATTCATGGGTAAGCTTAGAATCTAAGTTTTTTATCAATGAATGATAATCTGCTAAAAAAAGAAAGGAAGATGTGTCGTCACCTTTACTTGCTTCAATTGCAGGAAGTATTGCGCCAACTAGATTACCTAAATGCGGCGTGCCGCTTGTTGTAATTCCTGTTAAAACTTTTTGTTTTACTGCCACTTAAACTCCAAAAAACATTCTAACTCAAGTTAATAATAAAATACTTGATAAGTGTATTCTATTTATTATTATCCTTGTTTGGTATGGCTAGAATATTCTTGGCACTTACGCCAGATAAAGACTTAAATGATCAGATAATTGAACTTAAGAAAGATCTAAAAAACAATGTCTTAAGTGAAGCTGACATATCTTGGCAAAAAAACAGCGACCATCATTTGACACTTAATTTTGTAGGTTCTATGGAACCCGAACAGATAGAGGAAATGTATCAAGGTTTAACTGAAATAAACTTTATGAGCCATCTACAAATTCAAATAACTAATGTAAATTTTTTTCCAAATGAGGATAGTCAATTATTAGTAGCGATCGTAAAACCTACTAATCAAATTCTTAAGATATTTGAGAGAATTGATGAAGTAGTGACAAGAATAGGGTTTGGTTCTTCACTTAAAGCATATAGACCTCACATAACTTTAGGTAGATTCAAAGACAAAGATAGGCCTCAATATTCCTTTGAAGATTTCCGTGAGATTCAACTTACCTCGCGCGTAAACAAGCTAGATGTATATGAAAGCGAATTTGATGAGGGAAAAACAAATTATCAACTATTGAAAAGCTTTGAATTTTAGAAGTCGAAGTTGAAGGGCCCAGCGCGGGTTTCTCACTGTGTGGCTGATACCCATTTCAGCTCACAATTTGTTAACCAAGTTAACTTTTTCACCCTTCTTCTTCTGTCCATTTTCTTCCTGATTTGGGTCTCGAGGTCCAATTCTTTCCGAAATATGTCCTGAATGAAATTTAACAAATTTAATTCTTAATGCAAGTAAATTTTTTAAAATATTTATCTACCAAGTCTCTTAAACCAATCATTAGTATTCCTTTCTTGAAAAGAATTTATAAAGTTAAATATTTCGTTCAATGAATCTGATATGAATAATTCTTCTTGAGTAGTTTCAGGTAAGAAACCTTCTTTAACTGAGAACTGTGTGAATTCAAACAGCTTTGAATAATATCCATCAACATCGAAAAGAATTATTGGTTTTGAATAAATGCCTAATTGATTCCAAGCTAAGGCTTCGAAAAATTCTTCCCATGTACCCACTCCTCCAGGCAAAGAAATGATTGCATCCGAAAGCTCAGCCATTCTAGCTTTTCTATCATGCATTGATGGAACAATTTCAAGAGAAGTTAGATTACGCTATTTCTAGACCTAGATCTTTCGCACTCTTAGAATAGGATTCCCTAACTCCTTTTGCAGAACCCGCAAAAACACAGATACTTTTCATAATTCCTTACTTTACAATAATTATATAACTTATAATTGAGAGAATGGAAAAGTTAAGAATTGACATTGTATCTGATGTTGTTTGTCCTTGGTGCGTCATAGGTTTCATAAATTTGCAAAAAGCAATGACTCAGCTAAGTCCTAAAGTTGAGTTTGAAATAAATTGGAAACCATATGAACTTCACCCTGAAATTCCTGAAAACGGATATGACAAAAAACTTTATATGCAACAAAGGTTTGGTGAGTTGTCAGGTAAAGCCTCTCCATATAAACAAATTGAGAAAATAGGAAAATCTCTTGGATTTGACTTTAATTTTTCTAAATCTGAACGAATTCCTAATACTTTCAATGCCCATAGACTTTTATGGAAGGCTAGAGAATTCGGAATACAAACAGAACTCTCGGAGGCTCTTTTTAAGTGTTACTTCACAGAAGGTAAAGATATTGGATCTAAGGAAGTACTTTTGGAAGTGGCCACAAAGGTAGGTATGGATTTCAAAACGATACAATTATTTTTAGATTCAAAAGAGGGTGGCAAAGAAACAGCTGATGAGGAAATGAATTTTATTGAGAAAAGCATTGGGGCCGTTCCAACATACTTCATCAATGAAAAATATATTATTCAGGGCGGTCAAGAACCCGAGACCTTCGTTTCTTTTCTTAATAAAATACTAATTAAAGAAAAACAAAATGAGGTTTCTGGATAAAAAAAATATCAATGATGCAATAGTTGAAAAAGAGGTTTTTCCTTTCTTTCACACTGAAAATGCATTTATCAAGAGTCTAGATCCTGAGCATATCATTGATGACTTTCCAAATATTACTTCTGGAGGCAGTTATCCTGTGAATGATCTGGTTGCAGGGCCTCTGAAAGAACTGGTTGCAGAGCTTGAAGGAAGAGAATTTAAAAATATCTTAGAGAATAAATTGAATGTTGACCTCAAAGACGCACAAGTAATTACGACTTTAAGAGGATTTTCAAGATTGAAGGATGGACAAATACATACAGATTCAAAAACAAAAATACTTACAGTTTTGCTTTACTTAAACCCAAATTGGGATAGTCATATTGGAAACCTTAGATTATTAAATGAAAACAATAATTTAGATAATTATATTAAAGAGATATCTTCTAGTTTCGGTAATTTAGTTGCTTTTAAAGTCACTGAGAATTGTTGGCATGGTTTTGAGCCCTTTGAAGGTAAAAGGCTTTCCATTCAATTGAATTACGTATATCCAGATGCCTTCAAGACGCATAGTTTAAGGCACACAGTAAGCTCTTTTTTTAAGAAGTTAACTCCTAGGAAAAAAATCTGAAAGTTCTAATTATTAAGCTTACTTCCATGGGCGACTTGATGCATGCCCTTCCTGCTATAACAGAAGCAAAAGATCAAATTCCTAATATAATTTTCGATTGGGTGGTAGATAAAAATTTTAGTTCAGTACCTAGCTGGCACCCTGCTATTAATAAAACTATTGAAACGAATCATCGTCAATGGAAAGTAAATCCCTTCTCTGCTCAATCTAGAGATGAAATTAAAAGAGTTATTAAGACCATTAATGGTGAAGATTATGATCTTATAATAGATATGCAAAATAATCTCAAAAGTGCATTTATATCTCTCTTATGTAAAAAATCTGTGATCGGAATGGATGCGAAAAGTTCCAGAGAATTTCCCGCACATTTGGCTTACAAAAAAAAGGCGTCTATTTCAAAAAAATTACATGCAATTGAAAGGCAAAAAAATCTTTTATCTTTCGCTTTAAATTACGAATCAGATTTATCCAAGCATGATTATGGTATAGAAAAAACAAATTTTCTTAAATCTAAAATAGACTTACCTAGCAATTATGCTATTTGTGTTCAAAATGCAAGTTGGCCAACCAAGCAATGGCCTATTAAGTATTGGAAAGAATTAATTACAAAATTACCACAAGATCTGAGTTTAATATTTCCTTCCGGCAATCAAATGGAACTCCAAAGAGCTGAAGAAATATGCAATGTATCATCAAAAGCAATAGCTTTAGATTTATTACCATTGAATGAAATTGCTTATCTTGTTGATCAAGCATCATTTGCAATATGTTCTGATACTGGACTTGCGCACCTATCTGCAATTACAGAAACGCCTTCACTTACTCTTTATGGACCAACCAAAACTAGTTTGATCGGTACATATGGTATTAACCAGAATCATTTGGTAGCAAATAACTCTGATATGGAGGATATATCGGTTAGTGAGGTTTTAACCGAACTAAAAGAACTTAATCTTATTTGATTGTCTAATTAGATGATTTTGCTGCTTTAATAGCATTTTTAAGAGTATACTTTTTATTTAGATCTTTTTTACTTGAATAAGGCGATAATTCACCTACTCGAATATATTCTCCCGCATCAAAAGCTTCTCTAAAATGCTTAATACTTCCAAAGGATTCATTAATTCGACCTGAAGCTCCCATTCCAAATCCCTCAATAGTACCGCCATAAGTCGCAGCTTGCATTCCTATTCTATGCAAAAGTTTAGGACTAGCACTCTTTATTATTTCTGGATCAACAGAAATAATCCAATTTTCCTGAGAGCGCATCCAAGATTTAACATTAGACATAGCTGCAACAAATCGTATTTTGTCTGTTTTATTGACTCCAGTTCCATGAAGTAACCTTCCGTCGAACAGCATAATAGTTCCTGCTTTTGCTTCTAGATTTATTGCAGGATTAAGTTTGCCGACCTTTCCGTTACTTCCTACTTTAATTATATTTTTATGACTACCGGGGATTATTAACGTGCCCCCATTATCTTCATTTACATCTTGAGGAATATAAAGTGTATTGACGAGAGCAGGAGCATCTTCGGTGATCCACGGAGATAGAGGACTTTGATCTAAATGCAAAACTTGTGGGTAAAATCCTTTCTCGGCACCATTGGCTAAAAAACTATGACATATCCATCCATCACCTAAAGTTTCATTGAGAAATTTCTCTATCAAAATTCCTGCTTGAACTGCATCTGTATCTTGTTCGATACATTTTCTAAATACTTCACCTTTGTTTATAAGAGTATGAACATATTGCCCAGAGGGAGTCATACTTTTTACGCCAGCTAACTTTTCGCCTTCGGCTTGCTCAAGAAGTCTCTCCATGAATATTCGACACTGATCTTGAGACATACCATCTTCGATAAGTGCATATCCCCATTTCTTAAAATCTTTTCTAATTTGTTTTATTTCTTTTGTTGGCGAGGGAAGTTTTTTTGTCTTCCAAAAGGGATGTTTTCGTCCTACTGAAGTATCCCAATATTGACCATCAAATTTTAAAGGGTTTTTAAAGTCAGGCGGTCTAAGCCAAGGATTATTTTTAAAAATTGAAGTATAAGGTTCCTTCGAATCCAAAAAATCTTTAAAAAGTCTATCTTCATCTGGTGATGATTTTTCTATATAAGATTTTGTAAATTCTTTTATTTCCATCACAATTCAGAGATCAAGTTGCTTAATGAACGAACTAAATTCTGACTTCTATCGGCACCTAAAGCGCCTTCTTCCATCAGACAAGGGGTATAACCAAATGATACATGCTTATTTGTATCGGCAATAGACATTGAGCCTCCCCAACCTGCCCAAAAACAGGCTCCTTCTTCAAGATATCCCATCCAACTTACATTTTCTATAGGTAGGCCAAAACCAATACCCCATCTTAGTGGCTCAACAAGCACAAGATCATTTCCCCTCACTTGCTCCTCTAGAGCGAATTTAATTAAGTCTTCAGAAAAAATTCTTTTTCCTTTATAAGCTCCTCCGTTAGCCATCAGAGCCATTGATTCAGCAATAGACCTGCCGTTGCCATGACCTCCCGCTGCAGGTATTTCTGCTCTGCGCCATTCTGAAGTATTGGCATCAGGAGCAGTAATAATTCCGTTAGTCATTACTTTCTGCATTACCGAGCCCTCTTC
>LULK01000400.1_pt1 | contig 14081 bp, 16 predicted proteins | sample 728181 | NCBI WGS metagenome assembly LULK01 (sample SAMN03860291, study PRJNA289734) | marine metagenome | biome: seawater column; feature: ocean; material: water; isolation source: Red Sea water column Station 169 - depth 10m | place: Saudi Arabia: Red Sea | collected 2011-10-15 | depth 10 m | reverse complement strand
TACAAAAGGTTCTTTATAAGTTTAATGAAAGTCACAATTGTTGATTATAATTCGGGCAATATTAGCTCGGTGATAAACTCTTTTAAAGAAGTTGCTAAAGACAAAGTAAATATCGATGTAACTTCAGATTTAGGTAAGATTAAATCAAGTGATAAATTAGTTTTACCAGGACAAGGCTCATTTAAAAGTTGTGTAGATGCTTTAAATAAAATTGATGGTCTAACGGAAACTCTTAATGAATTTGCAATAAACGATAAAAAAACACTTCTTGGAATTTGTGTAGGTTTGCAAATGTTTGCGGATGTTGGTTATGAGGAAACCGAAACAAAAGGATTAGGTTGGATATCTGGAAGAGTGTCAAAAATAGATAATCAAAATGGAAAATATAAGCTTCCTCATATTGGTTGGAACCAGATAAATATTGTTAAAGATAGCAAGATTTTTAAGGATATTAAAAATAATTCTCATGTGTATTTTGTGCATAGTTATGAATTTGTACCAAATGATAATAGTGTGATTGCAGCAACAACAGATTATTCTTCAAATATTGTTTGCTCCGTCGAAAAAGAAAATATTTTTGGGACCCAATTTCACCCAGAAAAGAGCGATAAAATAGGATTAAAGATAATTGATAATTTTATAAATTTATAAATGAAAATATTTCCTGCAATAGATATTAAAGATAAAAAGTGTGTAAGATTAGTCAAAGGAGATTTTGATAATAAAACTGAGTATGCACTGTCTCCAGTTGATCAAGCAGGGAAATACAAAGATCACGGATTTAAAAATTTACACATTGTTGATTTAGATGGAGCTTTGACTGGTGAGACAGTAAATCTAAACATCATCAAAGATATAGTTGGTAAATTTAACTTAAATGTAGAGATAGGTGGTGGAATTAGGAATCTTGATAGTATCCAAAAATACGTCGATATAGGCGCAGAGAAAGTAATTTTAGGAAGTGCTGCTATTAAAGATAAAAATTTTTTAAAAGAAGCATGTGAAAAATTTCCACACAAAATTGCTTTAGGTTTAGATGCTAAAGATGGTTATTTGTCAGTATCTGGATGGAAAGAAAATTCTAATCAATTAACTTTAGATTATTTAAAAAAAGTTAACGACTATGGTGTTAATAGATTAATTTATACGGATATAAATCGAGATGGTATGAAACAAAGCCCAAATTTTGATGAAACATCAAGAGTTGCAGAGATATCAAATTGTCCAGTAATTATATCAGGTGGGGTTTCATCAATAGATGATATCAAAAAAGCCAAAACTTTGAAAAATATTGAAGGTGTAATAGTCGGTAAAGCTATTTATGATGGAGATATTAAGTTAGATGAATTAGTAAAAGAAGATGCTTAAAAATAGAATTATTCCTTGTTTAGATGTTAAAAATGGTCGTGTAGTTAAAGGTATTAACTTTGTTGATTTGAAAGATGCTGGGGATCCAGTTGAGCAAGCAAAAATTTACTCTGATGGCGGAGCAGATGAAATATGTTTTTTAGATATTACTGCTTCAAACGAAAATAGAGATACAATTTATAATGTAGTTGAGCGAACATCAAAAAATTGTTTTGTCCCTCTAACTGTTGGTGGAGGAGTAAGAAGTATAGATGATATCAATAAATTATTAAATTGTGGTGCCGATAAAGTATCTATTAATACCGCTGCTGTTGAAAATCCAAAAGTTGTTTTAGATAGCTCAAAAAAGTTTGGCTCACAATGTATTGTTGTTGCAATTGATGCAAAGAAGAATGGTGATAAGTGGGAAATATTTACCCATGGAGGTAGAAAAAATAGTGGTCTAGACGCTTTGGAGTATGCAAAAAAAATGGAGGATAGTGGGGCAGGAGAATTACTTGTAACATCAATGGATAGAGATGGAACACAAATAGGTTATGACGTCGATTTGATGAATAAAATTGCATCAAAAGTAAACATACCCTTAATTGCCTCAGGAGGTGTTGGTAATCTAGATCATTTGGTTGATGGAATTAAGTTAGGAAATGCAAGTGCAGTTTTAGCAGCCTCAATATTTCACTATGGAAAACATTCGGTGCAAGAGGCTAAGGAATATTTGGACTCAAAAGGGATTCCTGTTAGAATTTAATATGCTAAGTACTCTAGAAAACCTATTTAAACTAGCGCGTGAAAGAAAAGAAAAACCAATTTCTGGCTCTTATACCAATAAACTATTATCAAACAAATCACTAAGTAAGTCAAAAATTTTAGAAGAAATAAATGAGTTGATAGAGGCTGTAGACAAAGACACCAATAAAATTCATGAAGCTGCTGATGTATTTTATCATTTGATAATTTATCTTGAGGCGCATAATATTAAGATTGAGGATATAGAAAAAGAGCTAGAAAAAAGAAGAAAATAAAATGAGTAAGATTAAAATTGTTTTAGTCTTTTTATTGTGTTTCGGTCTTTATAAAGGCTATGTTGCTTTCTCTGAATTTGAAATAGGAGTTTCCAATCGAGTTGCAGAGCTAGAATGGAATGAAGATATAGAAAAAGAAGAGAAAGTCATAGCACTTTTAATGTATTTAGGCGATCCGATAGAATTAAAAGAACATTTATTAGTTGAAAAAGAGTCCAAATGTTTAGAGATGAAGCAGATAGCTGAGGAAACATCTTTTGCATATTATGAATGTGCTGTTGTTGACGCTAATATAAAAGGCGGAAAAATTATTAGTATAAATGCAGAGTTAGAGATTTTATAATGACTTATGATAATAATAATATTTTTGCAAAAATTTTAAGAAATGAAATTCCTTGTAAAAAAATTTATGAGGACGAGTTTGTCTTATCTTTTTATGATATAAATCCCCAAAAGAAAATTCATGCACTTGTTATACCAAAAGGAAAATATGTGGATTTAGATGATTTTGCAAATAATGCCTCTAATGATGAAGTTGTGGGTTTGATAAAGGGCATTAATTTAGTTGCTAAAAAATTAAATATTTCTGTTGATACAGGAAAAGGTTACAGGGCACTCGCAAACATAAGTGAGCATGGTGGACAAGAAGTACCCCACTTACACTTTCATTTGTTTGGTGGCGAGAGGGTTGGGAAAATGGTCCAATGAGCTTAAAAGTTAAAAGAAATTATCTAGAAATTTATTCAATTGACGACTTGATTGATGTAAAAATCATACCAAAAAAATTTAAGATAGAACTAACTGATCCACCAAACTTTCAATTAAATAAGTTTTTTTATAAAAATATAGGTAAAAATCATCGATGGACTGATAGATTGTCATGGAATGACAATCAGTGGATCAATTACACAACAAATAAAAATCTTAAAACTTATATTTTAAAGAACAAGAATGATCTTGCCGGTTATTTTGAATTAATCTTTCATCGTAATGACAATGAGGTAGAGATAGCTTATCTTGGTTTATTAGAGGAATATCATTATAAGAAACTTGGATCTTATTTATTATCTATTGCAATCAAAGAAGCATTTTTACAAAAACCTAAAAGGGTATGGGTGCATACCTGTTCTTTAGATCATAAGAACGCTCTGAACAACTATTTGTCTAGAGGAATGAAGGTTTTTATGACAGAAACAGTTCAAATTTAAATATTATTAATTTTTTAAATCAGAACTTGGTAACTCAAAATTCTTTTTTTCAATCTTCTGATTAATCAAAATAGATGACAAATAAACAATATTGAGATTTTGATATAAATCTATTGTTTGCCAACCTTTTAAATTCAGTGTTTTTTTATCGAAAAAGAGAATTATTTCATTCTCATCTTTAAGAAATTTGAAAGCTATAATATTTTTATCTGAGTAATAACTTTCTGATTTACTAATTTCATCCAACAAAAATTTCTTATCTAATACAAGATTTAAGGGAGTTTTTTTTAAAGGATATATGTAATAGCTTGAAATGGTCTTAATAACAAACGATGTACCATTTGAAACTAAAATTTTTTTATTACTCAAATTATATTTACAAAAAATTTTCTTTGGATATTGTAAAATACAATTACCTTTCTCAATTTTATCGTTTATGTTTTGTTCAAAATTAAATGATATATTTTCAATAAAATTAAGTTTCTTGATTATATCATTTTTAATTGATGCTGAGCTCTCACTTATTAAAAAAAAAAAGAATATTAAAAAAGAATATTTTCTCATTTTAGAACATCGCGTTTTCCAACATGGTTCGCTTTGCTTACAATTCCCTCTGCTTCCATCATTTCAACAATTCTTGCTGCTCTATTATATCCAATTTGTAATTTCCTTTGCAAAAATGATGTTGAAGCTTTACCTTCCGATCTGATAATTTCTACTGCGTCTGCATACAATTCATCTTTATCACCCTGATTTTTTGAATTTTCAACCATTTCTTTCTCATCAACAAAATCTAAAATTTCGTCAATATAATCAGGTTCAGCTTGGGATCTTAGGTAATTATTAATTTTTTCAATTTCATTTTCAGATACGTATGGTGCGTGAATTCTTACTACTTTATTTGCAGATGACATAAAGAGCATATCTCCTTTTCCCAATAATTGCTCAGCACCTTGTTCACCTAAAATGGTTCTGCTATCAATTTTTGAGGTTACTTGAAATGATATACGAGTCGGAAAATTTGCTTTAATAGTACCCGTTATAACATCAACGCTAGGTCTTTGAGTTGCCATTATAATGTGTATTCCTGCTGCTCTAGCCATTTGAGATAATTTTTGTATGTAGTTCTCTATTTCCTTTCCAGCGACTAACATTAAATCAGACATCTCATCTACAACGACCACTATATAAGGCATCGTAAGCTTATGTTTTAAGTTATATCCATCAATATTTCTTACTCCTTCTTTAGTCATCAATCTGTATCTGCTTTCCATCTCTTTGACTACCCAACCTAAAACTGAAGTTGCTTTTTTTGCTTCAGTAATTACAGGGCAAAGTAAATGTGGTACACCTTCATAAGTTGATAACTCAAGCATCTTTGGATCAATTAAAATAAACTTACATTTATCAGGGTGATGTCGGTAAAGTAATGAGAGAATGATTGTATTTATACAAACTGATTTTCCTGATCCTGTAGTACCAGCAATTAATAAGTGAGGCATTGACGTTAAGTCTCTCACTATTGGTTCCCCAGAAATATTTTTACCTAATGCTATTGGTAATTTTATATCTTTCTTTTTGAAATCTGCGTTATTGAGAATTTCACTTAAATAAACATTTTCTCTTTGTATATTTGGTAATTCAATACCGATTGTATTACTTCCGGGAATAGTCGATATCCTTGCAGATTCTGAGCTTGTATTTCTAGCGATATCATCAGAAAGGTTTACTATTTTTGAAACTTTAATTCCTGCAGCTGGCTCAAATTCATTTAGGGTAACCACGGGTCCATGACTAATTTTTTTAATTTTACCATTCACTCCAAAATCTAGAAGTATTTTTTCTATGAAGGTTGGGTCAACATTTTCATTATTTTTAAAATTATTTCTTTCATTTTTGGATGGAGTTTTTAGTAATTCCAAAGAGGGTAATTTGTACTTATTTTCATTCTTCGAAAAAGTACTCTCAGCTTTTATAAATGGTAAATCTTCTTGAATTAAATCTTTGATTTCATCTTGCGGTATATATTCTTTGATAATCTCGTTTTTGTTAGTATAATTTTTCTCCTTTCTATCAAATAAAATATTAAAAAAATTTTTAATAATCTTCAAGGATACCCCAAAGTTAAAGTTCACACTTAACAAAAACAAGATAGAGATGACTAGAATTAATATATAATAAGAAATTACTTCATTAGAACTTATAAAAGAATTTAAAAAGGTATCATTAAGGTATTTGCCTATAAAACCACCGTTACCATTTATATAAAGATTAAATGAGTCACTATAAAAATAACTAAAAAAAAGAGAACCAATGATAGAATAAATAATTATAAAAAATAAGTTTTCTAAAAATAAAAAAAATTCTTTTTTTCTAAAAATATTAATTCCAGTTAAAGTAAATGTTATGGGTATTAAAAAAGAGATGAGGCCTACAGACTGAAGAAAAAGATCTGAGGTATAACTTCCCTGAAAACCTAGATAATTTTTAATTTCTAAATTTTCAGGAAATATAAAATTTGGGTCCTCAGGTGAATGAGATATCAGCGCCAAAAAAAGAAGAACACCTAAAATTCCAATAATTATTCCCGAGATTTCTATTAATCTCTTAGTAATAAAAATTAGTATCGAATTGCCAAGTTTTTTTATATCCATAGCAGGTGAATCAAATATATCTTTGTATCACCTAATTTTTGTTGTTAAAATTAAAATTTATTATGAATGTATGTATATTAGGTAATGGATTGACAAGCTTAACACTGGCTAAAAGTTTAGTGAATATAGGCATAAATGTTGACATAATTTCTAACGAGAAGAAAACTAAAATTAATTATGATCGTACAATAGGAATTTCAAAAGTTAACTTAGAATTTTTTAACAAAGAAATTTTAGATATTAATAAATTATCTTGGAATATTAATAAAATTGAAATTTACAGTGAAAATTTAAATAATGAAAGAATATTAAATTTTCAAAACAATGGTCAAAAGCTATTTTCTGTAATAAGAAATTATAAATTGATTGATTATTTAACAAAAAAATTAAAAAAAGAAAAATTATGTAAATTTAAAAAAAAATTGGTGAATAAAAATATATTAACACAAGGATATGATTTAATAATAAATTGTGAATTTTCAAATTATATAACTAAAAAATTTTTCACTAAAATGATCACAAAAAACTACAATAATTATGCTTACACAACAATTATTAAGCATTCAAAAATTATTAATAATAAAGCAATTCAAATTTTTACATCTAAAGGTCCTTTGGCCTTTCTACCAATTTCTAAATCTGAAACGTCTGTAGTTTATTCTGTAAATGGAAATCAAGAAATTGATCTTAAAGATTTAGTTAAATTTTATAATAAATTCTATAATATTTTACATATTAATAATTCCTCACGATTTGAACTTCAAATGTCCAATTTAAGAAATTATTATAAAGGTAATATTTTAGCTTTTGGAGATTTGCTACATAAAATTCACCCACTGGCTGGACAAGGTTTTAATATGACATTAAGAGATATTAAGATTTTTTCTGAGATAATTAAAAAAAAATTAAACTTGGGTCTTCCTCTAGATCAATCAATAAACGAAGAATTTGAAAAAAAATCAAAACATAGCAATTATATTTTCTCAAATGGAATTGATTTTATTTATGAGTTCTTTAATTTTGAAAGAAAAACAAAGAGTAAAATATTTAGTAAAACAGCAAAATTTCTGGGTAAAAATTTTAATATAAATAAAAAATTTATTGAAATTGCTGATAATGGATCTTTGTTTTAGAAAGGCCACTGAATCTTGCTAAATTTACCGCTGTGGAGTAGTTTTAAACAATTATGTCAAATTTATTTTTTTGTGGGGGACTACCAAAATCTGGCACTACTCTTCTTCAAAGAATTTTAGATCTTCATCCAGAAGTAAGTTGTAATTCTGAAGACAATCTAGAGTTTTTAGCTCAAAGTTTTTTAGATATTCACAATAAATATAACTTTATTCTTTCATCACTTGCATCGAGGACGGGTGCTGAAAAATTTAAAAAAATAGACAAAGGAGTTTTTTTGAAAAACCTTTATTATCTTATAAAAGATATTGCTATAAATCGTAATGAAAAAGTTAAATTTATTGGTCTAAGTGATAATAATTTCCTACTAAAAAATTTAGTGAATTTATCAAATGTTTTTCCAAACAGTAAAACAATTTTAATTTTTAGAAATCCGATTGATACTGCCTTATCAGCTTGGGATCACAATCAACGTTTATATAAAAAAGAAAAGTCTGAAGAGCACTTAAATATAATGAGAATTGATGGTGAATTAGATTTAAATAAATACATTATCTACAGGTCAAAGTTGTGGAATAAACAGGTTAAAAGTTTGTTACCACAAACTGAAAAAATTTCACATAAATTTTTACCAATCACCTATGAAGATTTGTGTATGAATAAGAAAAAGGTTATCAAAAAGATATTTCAGCATCTTGGCTGCAGTTGTGACGAGGAAATTATTTCAAAAATAATCGAGGAGTCTTCTTTAGAAAGAATGAGAAAAACAAGCCCAGATCCAATTTTTTTTAACAAAGGTAGAATTAATTTCGGGAGGAAAGAGTTAGATTCGGTGACAATAAAGTCTGCCATTAACTTCTCAAATGAAGGTCTTGATTTGGTAAATATCCAAGTGCCTACTGACAAGAATTAAAAACAAAAATTCAGTTAAGATATTCAAAATTGTATGATTTTGTATAATTAGTTTTTTATTGAATAGTTGTATTATTAAATTGATCAAAAGTGTATGTAGTCAAAATATCTGCTATTTTGGATTTTCTAGCATCTAAATTTTTTGTTTCCAATAAAACTTGTTTTTCCTCCAAAGTGAACGGTGATGCCATTGCTAATGCATTTATTGTCTCGTTTAAACTCTGATGCTCTAAAGCTTTCCAATTTATAATAAAACCTTTTTTTTCAAAAAGATTCTTTAAATCTTTGAAAATTAATTCTAAATCAGAAAATTTTAAATTTTCTTTTTGGTCTGATAAATCATCATAAAACTTGTCAAAAGTAATCTCACATTCACGATATTTTTTTTTTGACACAATTTCGCTTATTATATTAAATCTAATTAAACCTTTGAGTTCTATCAAATATCTGCCATCATCAGTTTTCTGTGAATTTATAATTTTGCCCATACAACCAATTTTATATAACTCAGGTGTATCTAAATTTTCATTTTTTTGAATTTTTGGCTGGATCATACCAATTAATTTGTTAGATTTTATACTGTCGTTTATCATATCTACATATCTTGGTTCAAAAATATTTAGTGGAACAGTTGTTTTGGGAAAAACTATAAAATTACTTAATGGAAAAACGGCAATTTTTTTCGGTAAATCTTCTTTTTTCATAAATTTGATTATAACACACTTAATATTGCTTGAATAAAAAAATGCAGCTTAATATACTGTCTCATGTGCGGGCATAGCTCAGTGGTAGAGCGTCTCGTTGCCAACGAGAAGGTCGAGGGTTCGACCCCCTTTGCCCGCTCCATTATTTGATGTGATTATGAGCGATTTAGCAAATAAAAAATGTGTTCCTTGTGAGGGAAACATTCCCCCTTTTAACGCAGAGAAGATTCATAAATATCTAAAAGAAGTAGATGGCTGGAAAGTTGTTGAGGATAAAATTGACGGATTTCATTTAATAAAAAATTTTAAATTTGATAATTTTTTACATAGTCAAGAATTTGTAAATAAAGTTGGCAAAATCGCTGAGGAAGAGGGACACCACCCTGATTTATGGTTTGGTTGGGGTTATGCTAGAATAAAAATTTTTACTCACGCAATTAAAGGTCTAGCCGAAAGTGATTTTATTCTTGCAGCTAAGATAGACAAAATTAGCTAATTAGTGATTAAAATGTCTTGTTTTAGAAAATACTAAAATCGTATTTGTTGAATTAGCAAATTTAATAATCTCCTTATCATTTTTTGATCCTGATGGTTGGATAACGGCAGTAACTCCGGATTGCACTAATTTTTCTATACCATCAACAAATGGAAAAAAAGCATCTGATGCCGCAAACAGTTCCATATTTTTTTTCGAGCTTTGAAATTTTTTCATTTTATTAATTGCAATCTGACAACTATCCAATCTACTTGGCTGTCCTGATCCTATACCGATTGTTTTATAATTATTAGTAATCACTATTGCGTTAGATTTGACATTACGACAGACATTAAATGCAAAAATAAGTTTATTTAGAGTCTCAATGTTTGGTTTTCGTTTAGATACAACTTTAAAATCTTTTTTTGAGAAATTTTTATTATCTACATTTTGTATTAAAATTGAATTGTATTTACTTGTGAAGTTAAATTTGTTTTTACCTCTAAAATTTGAAGTATCAATTATTCTTAAATTTTTTTTTTTTTTTAAAAGATTCGTAGATTTTTTGTCAAAACCTTTTGCCATTATTATCTCAAAATAGATCTTATTAATTTCTTTTGCTAAATTTGTATTCATTTTAAAGTTACACGAAACAATTCCCCCAAAAGCACTTATAGGATCACTCTCTAAGGCTTCTTTAAAAGATTTTACTTTATTTTGGTTAATTGAAACTCCACAAGGGTTAGCGTGTTTTATTATAGCCACCCCTTTGTTATTTGGTAATAATTTTGTGGTACTTAATGCAGAATAAAGATCATTGTAATTATTATAGCTTAAGTCTTTACCGCTTAGCTGAATAATATCATGATGGTTACTTTTTGAGTAAATCGCCGCTTTTTGATGTGGATTTTCTCCATATCTCGCTTTTCCAATTAATTTACCAGAAAATATGTTTTTTTCCGGAAAAGAATTATCGGATCTTTGATTAAAGTATTTGAAAATGTTTGACTCATAATAAGCAGTTTCCATAAATGCCTCTTCTGCTAACTTTTCCCTAAAATTAAAACTCGTAGATCCTTTGTTGATCTTCAATTCATTTATGAATCGTTGATATTGATTAGGGTTAGAAATAACAACTACATCATTATAATTTTTTGCTGCCGCTCTCACCATAGTTGGACCCCCAATATCTATGTTTTCTATGATTTTGTTGTGATTCACTTTCCTTAATAAAGTGTCTTCAAAAGGATAAAAGTTAACAATTATAAGATCTATATTTTCATAATTATTTTTTTTTATTTCTCTGAGGTGTTTCTTATTTTTTCTTTTATTTAAAATACCCCCATAGATTTTTGGGTGAAGCGTTTTAACCCTTCCATTTAAAATCTCAGGTGTGTTTGTAAATTTTGAGATCTCTATACATTTAAATCCGAGTCTCCTTATTTCCTTATAAGTACCTCCAGAACTTATAATTTCAATTTTAAATTTCGAAAGAGCATTTATAAGGGGTTTTAAATCTCTTTTATTAGATACCGAAATTAAAGCTTTTCGAATTTTGTTCATCATATTTTATTTAATTCCCATTTAACATTAATATTTTTTTTATTTGCAATTCCAGAGATAAATATATTTTGGTTTTCAATATAAGTATTTTTATTACCGAAATATAAACCATTATCAATATCAATATTATGATTATCGCAAATAAATCTCCAACCCTCAGTATCCATTTCAATTAGAATTGACTTCTGGTCTTGAGTTTTCATTAATTTTGCTAGAGGATTTAAATGAAATCTTATATCAAATTTTATATTAGGAATTAATTTTTTAGATTTTAATCTATCAATTCCTACTAGCTTATTAATTTTTGGAAAAAATTGAATCTCTCTTTCGTAGATTAAGTTATACTTTTTTAAATAACCATCATGTGAAGCTACTACCTTCCATTCATCTTTATCAAAGCTAACACTTTTTCTAAGAGTTTTTAATCCATCTTTAACTTCAAATTTAGATATTGAATTTTTGATAAACTTACATGACGAGTTATCATCAACAATCAAAACATTGTGCATTGCCGAGGATTTTGAAATTTCTTTGAATTTAATATTTCCCTCGTCATAATAACCCGAATTAGTAAATATTTTTTTTCCATTTGAAACAAATTCAAATGAAAGAGCACCAGCTTGGTATTCCTCTGAAAATTTTTTATTTGGTGATGAGCCAACATCTATTATCAAATTAATTTTTTTATCTTTAAAACTTACATAATTTGAAAATTCATAATCATTATTTTTAAATGAATAACCAAGTCTCTTTAAATAATTATCAAATTCCTCATTTTCAGAATTGTTGTTCCCATTAAACAAAGGATCAAATTTTAAATTTTTCCAAAAAAAAGCATAGGATTGTCCAAGATTAAAAATATTTTCATCAATAAAAGTAGGTATTTCGGATTGAGATTCTTTAAACCACTCTCTTATAAGTATTAGATACTTGAGAAAAAAAACAGATGATTTGATATTTCTTGATTTTAAAAAACCATTATTGTCAAACGTGTATTTAATAATTTTTTTCAAATATTCTATACCTCTTAAAGTAAAGTTTTTTTCATTTTTATAAGAGAGACCAACAAGAATAATTGCTGCTACACCTATGAGTTTGTTCTTGAGTTTTTTTTGTCTGTCTATTTGATTTATTAAGTGAAAAGTTTGTTTATGTATAATTGTGTCAAAATCTTTTTGATATTGATAAATACTATTATCACAAGTAAGTTGTGTATTAGATAACCAAGATATAATTCTCTTTGATGTTATAGCAAAATCCCAATTTTTAGAATTGTACTTGTTATTTTTTTCTATCCAATTTTTTATTACCATCTGAACAGACTCACTTGAGGACTTTAAATCAAGACTAAAAAGCCAATAGAAGTTACTCAGTTTTTGCAACTGTTTTTGATTTAATCTTTTATTTGTCCAGAAATTATCGTATAGAAAATTTTCAATTTTAAACTTTTTTGATTTAATTTTAACTATAGAAGATAGTAAATATGAACTAGGTTTATACTTTAATTCGTTAGTTGATTTAGATGATATTTTTTTGTCATAAAATATGGAATTAAGATAAATCTGTTTTATAATATCAAACATATACCAATCAAATTAATTTAGATTAATAATTAAACCGATCTCAATAAATCGATATTTTTTTTGATATCTCCATTATTATTTTTAAAAATAGTAGTTCCTGAAACTAAAATATCTACTCCTGATTCAATTGCTAATTTTGAATTTTCGAAATTAATTCCACCATCTATTTCAATGACGAAATTCAATTTTGAATTTTTTCGGATTTCATCTAATTTTTTTACTTTGTTCAAAACTTCAGGCATAAATTTTTGCCCTCCAAAACCCGGATTTACACTCATTATCAAGATTAAATCTATTTGATCTAAAACTTCCTCTATAATCTCAATTTTTGTCTCGGGATTTAGTGATATACCCACCTTTTTTTTAAATTCTTTAATTTTATTTATTGACTCTAAAAGATCATTAGTTGCCTCTGGATGAATAGTTATGATATCTGCACCTGCGTTTGCATAGCTCTCAATATATTTATGGACTGGTGAGATCATTAAGTGAACATCAAAGGGTAGTAATGAATTTTTTTTCAGTGCCTTAATTACAGGAGGCCCGATAGTTAAATTAGGTACAAAGTGTCCATCCATTACATCAACGTGAATCATATCTGCTCCTGCATCTTCCAATTTTTTTATTTCTTTTCCTAATTGGCTGAAATCTGCAGATAAAATTGAAGGTGAAATTTGTATTTTTTTCATAGATTATTAAATTAACTAGTACCAAATTTTAAAATCTAATTTAATTAAAAAATTGATAAATTTGTCTTGAAATTTCACTTTCTAACGGAAAAGATAGCATACCCATAACTGAGTATCCCAAAACCCAAGGCATAAAGTAAAACCTTATCATGAAAAAAAACCAAGCAACGTAAAGGGGGACGATTGGTTGAATTATAAAAGATGGAGTTATAGGCTTAAATAAGTTAATGAGAGGATTGGTAAATTTAACAAAAACTCTCATAAAAAAAAATTGAGAGTCTTCTTTTTGAAAAATATTCATTGCAACTCTTCCAATTAAAGTCCACATGATTACCCCTAGAATATAGTCAATTATATATACTAAGGGATGAAAGTTAGCCGACATTAAGAAATTTATATTTGAAAAAGATCGAAATTAAAAGGGGCGAAATTAATCGCCCCTTAATAAAGATTATTTAGTGTTGTTTTCCAAGGATCGATTTACCAGCTGGTACACGAACCTCATCAACCATTTTCTGCGTAGCAGCGTTAGGTGCTTGAGTCATTAAACTGACTACAACCATAGCTACCAAGCTGACAGCCGAACCAAAGATACCAAATGTTAACTGAGTAATACCTAAGAATCCACTTCCACCTGTTCTTACCCATACTAGGTAAGCAGCACCAGAAATTAATCCTAAAGCCATACCAGCTATAGCACCTTCTTTGTTAGCTCTCTTCCACCATACACCAAGTACTAGTGGGAAGAATAGTCCTGACATTGCAAAGTCAA
>LULK01000672.1_pt1 | contig 14150 bp, 15 predicted proteins | sample 728181 | NCBI WGS metagenome assembly LULK01 (sample SAMN03860291, study PRJNA289734) | marine metagenome | biome: seawater column; feature: ocean; material: water; isolation source: Red Sea water column Station 169 - depth 10m | place: Saudi Arabia: Red Sea | collected 2011-10-15 | depth 10 m | reverse complement strand
ACAAAAATTTGGATGGGAACGTCCTAATTTTTTTGCAACTGATGGCATGGAACAAAAAGACGACTGGTCTTTTAGAAGATCAAAATGGTTTGATGCAATTAAAAAAGAATGTGAGAACGTGAAAAAAAACGTTGGACTTTTAGATATGACAGCATTTGCAAAATGTAGAATTAAAGGACCAAAAGCTGAGGAATTTCTTGATTATTTAGTCGCAAATAAACTTCCGAAAAAAATTGGTAGAATAAATTTATGCCACGCATTAAACACAAAGGGTGGTGTTCATTCAGAATTTACAATTATGAAAGAGGCAGAAAATAGTTATTATCTTGTTTCTGCTGGAGCAAATCTACGATTAGACCATGACTGGATACAAAAATGGATGCCAACTGATGGCTCTGTAATTTTTGAAGATTTAACTAACAGCACAGGAGTTCTTGTTGTTGCAGGCCCTAAAGCAAGAGAATTAATGAAAAAAGTTTCAACAGACGATTTTTCAAATGAGAATTTTAAATGGTTAACTGCAAAAAATGTTAATATTGGATACGCACCAGTTAATGCTATGAGAGTGAATTTTGTCGGAGAACTAGGGTGGGAGTTGCATCACCCAATTGAGTATCAAAATCATATTTTCGATAAATTGATGGAAGCTGGTAAAGACCTAGGAATAAAACCGTTCGGAATTCGAGCTATGAACAGTTTAAGAATTGAAAAATCTTATAAGCTAGTAGGAACTGAATTATCAATAGAATATTCTCCTTATGAATCTGGTTTAGATAGATTTGTTCATCCAAATAAAGGGAACTTTATTGGTCTAGAAGCTTTAAATAAATGGAGAGAAAAAGGTTTTGATAACAAATTAGTTACTCTTGAAGTTCATAACACCACTGACTCTGATGTATTAGGAAATAATCCAATTTATAAAGATAATAAAGTCGTTGGAAGAGCAACAGGCGGTGAATATGGATTTAGAATTGATAAATCAATTGCATTAGCTATGGTAAAACCTGATCTAGCAAATGTTGGAGAAAAATTAAAAGTTGATATTCTAGGAAAGATGTACGAAGCTACAATTCTTGATGAAAGCCCCTATGACTCTGAAAACAAATTATTGAGAGCTTAATGAAAATTTTAGTAGCAGTAAAAAGAGTAATAGATTACAACGTTCAAATTAGAGTGAAAGAAGACAACACAGGTGTTGTAACAGATAATGTTAAAATGTCGACCAATCCACCTGATGATAATGCTATAGAAGAAGCAGTTAAGATTAAAGAAGCTGGCAAAGCAACAGAAGTAGTGGCAGTAAGTATTGGAGAGGAGAAAGCTCAAGAAACAGTCCGTAAGGCACTAGCAGTTGGAGCTGACAGGGGAATACTAGTTAAAACAGATAGTGTTGTTGAACCTCTTTCAGTTTCAAAATTATTACAAAAAATTGTCGAAAAAGAAAAACCAGATTTAGTTTTTATGGGTAAACAAGCAATCGATGATGATTGCAATCAGACAGGTCAAATGTTAAGCGCGCTGCTTAATTGGCCTCAAGCCACTTTTGCATCTAAAATTGAGATCAAAGATGGGAAGTTAGAGGTGACAAGAGAAATAGATGAAGGTTTAGAAACAATAGAAATAAATGTTCCAGCAATAGTAACTTGTGATCTAAGATTAAATGAACCAAGGTATGCCTCATTGCCAAATATAATGAAAGCTAAAAAAAAACCTATTGAACAATTAAATGCGTCAGATTTAGGAGTAGATATAAGCCCAAGAATCGAGCAGATTAAAGTTGAGGAACCACCTAAAAGAAAAGCTGGTATTAAAGTAGCTAGTGTGTCTGAATTGGTTCAGAAATTAAAAAATGAGGCTAAAGTAATTTAGATGTCAGTATTATTAATTGCAGAACACAATAATAAAGAATTGAAACCGTTCACACTTAATGCAGCAACTGCAGCATCACAAATAGATAATGATGTTCATGCTGTAATAATTGGACATGAATGTGAAGATACAGCAAAAGCATTATCAAAATTAGAATTTGTTAAAAAAGTTATCCAAGTCGAAGCAGCTCACTACGAGAATTTTGTTGCTGAAAACTTTGCACCAGTAATTGTAAAATTAGCTGATAATTATTCACACATAATAAGTTCAGCAAACACATTTGGAAAAAATTTAATGCCTAGAATTGCTGCTGCCTTAGATACTTCTCAAATCAGTGATATAACTAAAGTTATTGCTCCAGATACCTTTTTAAGACCAATATATGCGGGAAATGCTTTTGCAACTGTAAAAAGTAAAGATGTAAAGAAATGTATAACTATAAGACCCACATCATTCGATCCTTGTGAAAGTTCTGGAGGATCAGCTTCAATAGAAAAAGCTGAAGCAAGTGAAGAATTTTCAAAAACAAAGTTTATCAAGAGAGAAGAGGTAAAATCGGATAGACCAGAATTGGGCACAGCAAGAGTAGTTGTTTCAGGTGGAAGAGGAATGCAAAGTGGTGATAATTTTAAACTTATAACTTCTTTGGCAGACAAATTAAACGCGGCGATTGGAGCATCTAGAGCAGCAGTTGATGCAGGATATATAAGTAACGATCACCAAGTTGGACAAACAGGTAAAGTTGTTGTTCCAGATTTATATATTGCAGTAGGTATTTCTGGGGCAATCCAGCACCTAGCTGGAATGAAAGAAAGTAAAGTAATTGTTGCGATAAATAAAGATGGGGAAGCACCAATTTTTAGCGTCGCAGACTATGGACTTGAAGCTGATCTTTTTGAGGCAGTTCCTCAATTCTTAGAGGAATTGAACAAATTAAACACTATACAAAAATAATATAATCTGTAAAAAATTAAATTATGTCCAGAGAGACAATGGAATATGATGTGGTTATTGTAGGTGGTGGTCCATCAGGGTTGTCTACGGCTATAAAATTAAAACAATTAAACTCAGAATTAAATATTTGCTTATTAGAAAAAGCATCTGAAATTGGCGCTCACATTTTAAGTGGAAATGTATTTGAGACAAGAGCTCTAGATGAACTGATCCCCAACTGGAAAGAATTAAATTCACCTATTAAAACTAAAGTTACTAAAGAAAAATTTTTATTTTTAGGAAAAAATAAATCCTTAAGCTGGCCAACATGGTTGTTACCAGCTGTTCAACAAAATCACAAAAACTATATTATTAGCCTAGCAAACTTATGTAGATGGCTTGCAGAACAAGCAGAAAAACTTGGAGTTGAAATTTTCCCAGGATTTCCAGCAAGTGAAATTTTATTTAATGAAGATGGTTCTGTAAAAGGTGTAGCAACTCAAGATATGGGTATTGATAAAGAAGGAAACAAAAAAGATAGTTTTGAGCCTGGTATCGATTTATTGGGAAAGATTACTGTTTTTGCAGAGGGTTGCAGAGGTCATTTAGGAAAACAATTAATCAAAAGATTTGAACTTGATAAAGATAAAGACCCACAACAATATGGAATAGGGTTTAAAGAGATATGGGAAGTGGATGAAAAGAATCACCATGAAGGTTTAGTAATGCATACCGCTGGATGGCCATTAGATAATAGTACTTACGGAGGAAGTTTTATCTATCACGCAGAAAAGAAACAAATATTTTTAGGTTACGTAATTGGTTTAGATTATCAAAATCCACACTTATCTCCATTTGATGAATTTCAAAGATTCAAAACACATCCTGCGATAAGAAAAATAATTGAGGGTGGAAAAAGAATTTCTTATGGTGCTAGAGCTTTGATAGAAGGTGGTTTCCAAAGTTTGCCAAAAATGTTTATGCCTGGTGCATTATTGATTGGGTGTGATGCGGGTACTTTAAATATGCCTAAGATAAAAGGATCGCATACTGCAATGAAAAGTGGAATAATTGCAGCAGAAGCAATAAATGACCATTTGAAAGATGATAAAGAGCTATCAATTTTTGAGGAAAAATTAAAAAAAAGTTGGTTATACAAAGAACTATATGAGGCAAGAAATGTTAAGCCTAGTTTTAGTTGGGGCTTAATTTTGGGAATTATTTTTACTGGAATTGATCAAATTTTGTTTAGAGGTAAATTGCCATTTACACTAAAACACAAACATGCTGACCATCAAACATTAAAACCAGCAAATAAAATGCCTAAAATTGATTATCCTAAGCCAGATAACGTTATTACTTTTGATAAAACGAGTTCAGTTTATCTAACTGGCACAAACCACGTAGACAATCAACCTGTTCATTTAAAACTTAAAGATCCCTCATTACCAATTAATTATACATTAAATGAGTACGATGAACCTGCACAGAGGTATTGTCCAGCAGGTGTTTATGAAGTTCAAAAAGAGAATGGATCCAACAGGTTTGTTATTAATTCTCAAAATTGTATTCATTGTAAAACTTGTGACATAAAAGAACCTTCACAAAATATCACCTGGGTAACACCTGAGGGTGGGGGTGGTCCTAAATACGGGAATATGTAACTTAAGACAAATCTATTGCAAATTTTTTTAGAGTTTCGATAGGTAAAATTTTTAGAGTATTTTCATGTGTACTCTTCAGATAAATTGGACAGCCTTTACCAGCTTCGACAGCTCTTGCATACCAGGAAGCACATACACACCATCCATCTCCATCCTTTAAACCAGGAAAACCATATTCAGGATGTGGCGTAATTAAATCATTGCCAGCCTCTTTGCACCATTCTAAAAATTCGGTAGTTACTTTTGCGCAAACGGTGTGTAAACCTCTATCATTCTCATCAGTGTTACAACAGCCATCTCTGTACCACCCGGTAAGTGGATCCAATGAACAACTCTCTAAATTTTCACCCAAAACATTTTTTTGCATAAATTTATCCAAATATATTAAAAATTTTATTGTCTATAAGTCCATTGAACGAAATTGAGCGTCTTTCCTCTTTTGTTCCTTTAAAAGGATAAACAGTGTGCATCAAATAATGTGGAAAAAAGTAAAAATCCCCAACCTTTGGTTCTATAGGAAACCTGCACTGAGACAAAAACATTCTATTTCCATGAATTAACTCTAAGTTTCCACCTCTATAATCTTTTTTATTGTCTTGAAAATGTTTACCAAAAGTTTCTGGTAATTTTAAAAAACCAGCACCTGATATATGACCTGAATGCCAATGTACCGGATTATATTCGTTTTCAAATTGTCTAACAACCCAGGTTTCAATTAATTTAAATTCAGAGATTTTTTTCCCCGTATCTTTATAAATCCACTGTGCGACAGAGTCCCCTAGAAATTTTAACCACCCACTTTCTTCAACAGTCTTTTTGTCTAATCTAAATTCTTGTTTAACATCTCCAACAAGGCCCTTACCGACATCAAGATTTTTTGATTGATCTTTGTCTTTTATAGTATTGTCAATAAACTTGTTAAGGTGATTTAAAAGATTTTCTGGAATTTTTACCTTAAAAATTGAGGGACCAAAAATTCTAATTAATCCATAGTCATTATTCATAATTATCTAGCTCTTAAAAAAAATATCTTACTATTTTCCATAAACATTATAAATTTCTTCATCTATGTCAGCATTGAATGAGACAGACCTTCTCTCTTCATCTGAGTCTTTGAAAGGGTAAACTGTATGCATTAAGTAATTTGGAAAAAAGTAAAATTCACCAACTTTAGGTTTAACTTTAAAAAGAGAATTACATAAAAACTGCCTCGAACCATGAATTAATTCCAATCTGCCATTTGGATTTGATTTTTTATTTGATTGGGGTGAGCTACCAAAATTTTCAGGTACCTTTAAATAACCTACACCAGAAATATGGCCAGAATGCCAATGGGTCGGATTATATTCATTTTTAAACTGTCTAACAATCCAAGAATCTCTTAAAGAAAAATTTTTTACAGGGTTACCACTACTTTTCTCTACCCAAGTTGACACACATTTACCTAAAAATTCCATCCAGCCTGATGTCTCACAAAATGGTCTATCTAATATAAATTCTTGAGTAACCTGACCGGCCAATTTATCTCCATGATTTTGAGCAATAGATTTTTTTTCGTCTTTTATTATATTGTCAACATAATCATTTAATTTTGTGATCATTTCATCTGGAATATTTGCTTTAGCTATGGATGGTCCAAAAGGTTTAGCGATTTGAATTTGAATATTTTTATTCATTCATTAAATTTTTGTAGGATTAGGTTGTCCTTTATATACGTCCTCAGGGTCAAATTTTTTTTCTTTTTCTAAAAATTTCATTTTTACTTCTCTTCCATTACGAATTATTCCCAAAGGTATTGATCTATAAAAACAAGATCTATATCCAACGTGACAGCTTGCTCCCTCACCAATATCAACAGTTAACCAAATAGAGTCTTGATCATCATCAATTCGGATTTCTTTTACTTTTTGAACAAATCCACTAGTCTTACCTTTGTGCCAAATAGCTTTTCTTGATCTGCTAAAATAATGAGCCTCTTGAGTTTCAATAGTTTTTTTTAAAGCTTCTACATTCATATAACCATGCATAAGAATATCCTTAGTTTTATCACACATTGTAATTACAGGAATTAAACCATCATTATCAAATTTTGGAGAAAGAAGATTACCTTCTTCAATTTCAAGGACATTTTCTCTTTTTTTGAACATATAAGGTAATTATGTAGCATATATCTCAATATATTAAATATTTTAAAAATATAGATTTATAGGTATAAAACTGTCAATGAAACTTGTTAAAAATAATAACGAAGAACAAAAAACTAAAATTGTATCCGATAAGGATGCTGAAGAAGCTTTCAAAACAATTTTACAATGGATAGGTGAGGACCCTCGAAGAGAAGGTTTATTAGAAACACCTAAAAGAGTTGTCAAAGCTTTTAAGGAATATTTCAAAGGATATAAAGAGGATCCAAATTTAGTATTGGACAAAACTTTCGGAGACGTCGAAGGCTATGATGATATGGTTGTTCAAAAAAATATATCAGTTCAAAGTCATTGCGAGCATCATATGGCACCAATAATTGGAAAAGCTCATGTAGCTTATATTCCAAGAGACAGAGTGGTAGGACTAAGTAAATTAGCAAGAGTCGTAGAAGTTTTTTCTAAAAGATTGCAAACACAAGAAAGATTAACTATGCAGATTGCGAATACACTCATGAAATCCTTAGATGCAAAAGGTGTTGCTGTTACTATCGATTCAACTCATCAGTGTATGACCATGAGAGGTATAAAAAAAGAGCAAGCTTCAACTGTAACGAATTATTACTTAGGTCAGTTCAAAGAGGATCTAAGCTATCAAAATAGGTACTTAAGATTTATAAGCACCCAAAAAGAGTAAAGTGTCTGATCAATTTAAAGCATTAATATTAAATCAAGAAAGTGACAAGTTCTCAAGGGAAGTAAAATCAATTGATAAAAGTTTTTTAAAACATGGTGATGTAACTATCAAAGTAGATTACTCAGACTTAAACTTTAAAGATGGAATGATCCTTAAAAATGGTGGAAGGTTAGTTAAAGAATTTCCTCATATTCCTGGAATTGATTTTTCAGGCACTGTTCTAGAAAGTGAAAACTCAAAATTTAAATCAGGTGACGAAGTAATTTTGACTGGTTTTAGAGTTGGGGAAATTTTCTACGGTGGTTATTCCCAAATTGCAAAAGTTAATGGAGATTTTTTGGTTAAAAAACCAACTGGTTTATCGTCAAGGCAAGCAATGATATTAGGCACAGCAGGTTTTACATCTTTGATGGCAGCATTTGCAATTAAGGCTAGAGAAGAAATTCTATTAGGTGAAAAAGTAAAAGATGTTTTGGTAACAGGAGCATCTGGAGGAGTGGGCAGTATTGCTGTAATGATTTTAAATAAGATGGGATATGAGGTTACTGCTGTTTCTGGAAAAGAGTCTAAAGCTGATTATTTAAAAACTTTAGGTGCAAAAAACGTTATAAATAGGGCAGAATTTGATAAAGACCCAAAACTAATTGATAAAGGTTTATGGGATGGAGTAGTTGATACAGTTGGTGGAAAAATTTTAGCCAATGCGATTGTTCAAACAAATTCTAACGGAATTATTGCTGTTTGTGGTAATGCAAGCACCAATGAATTAAACACTAATGTCATACCATTTATGTTAAGAGGAATAAAACTTTGGGGTATGGACTCTGCTAATTGTAGCATTCGAAGAAGAGAATTTATTTGGGGAGAGGCCTCAAAATTGATTAATTTTGATTTATTAGAAAATTCTATTCAAACTGTAAGCTTGGAGGAGTTAATTGAAACTTATCCGAAGATATTAAAAGGTGAAATTTCAGGAAGAGTTTTAGTAGATTTAAATAAATAATGGATTGGGACAAATTAAAAATATTTCATGCAGTTGCCGAGGCTGGAAGTTTTACAAATGCAACAGTCAATTTAAATTTGAGTCAATCGGCTATTAGTCGGCAAATTCAATCATTGGAGCAAGATTTACAAGTTCAATTATTCGAAAGACATGCGAGAGGCCTTACTCTTACAGAAAATGGTGAGTATGTTTTTAAAACAGCTCATGAAGTCATAAGTAAATTAAAAGAGGTAGAAACCACTTTAGGAGATCAAAAAAATAAGCCAACTGGAAAATTAACTATTACGACAGTAAGAAGTTTTGGTACTCATTGGTTGACACCAAGAATTCAAGAATTCATGAGATTAAATCCTGATATAGAGATTGAGCTTATTTTTGAGGATAAAGAGCTAGATTTGAGCACCAGACAAGCCGATATCGGCATCTTTATGCGTAGACCAAAACAATTAAACTATATTCAAAAAAAATTAGTAGATTTGAAGTATTATATTTATGGTTCTAATAGGTATTTAGAGAAAAACGGCATGCCTAAGTCAATAAATGACTTAAACAAACATAAATTTATCTCTTTTGGAAGAGGAGCTCCTTCTCCAGTTTATAATCCAGATTGGGTATTAAAATTAGGTATGCCTGAAGGCAAAAAAAGAAAACCAATTATGAAGGTCAATAGTGTAATGGGTTTATTACTCGCTGTTGAAACGGGTGTTGGATTAGCTGCTTTACCAGAATATTTAGTTAGTGACTCGAATAAGGTAATTAAAGTTTTACCTAAATCTGAGGGCCCAATAACAGAAGCTCATTTCGTATATCCCCAATCACTAAAAAATACTGCAAGAGTTCAAGCTTTTAGAAATTTTTTATTCAGCAAAATAGGCGACTGGAAATCTTCTTAGCCTGCGACACTATTGCGATTGATAATCATTATCAATGAGAATAGTTCTCATTCTCATTTAGAATCATGCGGAAAAACTTAAAAAACGGACAATATATGAGGAATATAATATCAACATTTACGTTAGTTCTCTCGATAATTACATCATCGTTTGCAATTGCAGACGAGGTTAATGTTTTTAACGCAAGACACTATAAAGCAGACTCTGAACTTTATTCAAAATTTACAAATAAGACCGGAATTAAAGTCAATTTGATAAACGGAAAATCGGGTGCTTTAGAAAAAAGAATAATAAGCGAGGGGGCAGACTCTTCTGCTGATCTATACATTACGGCAGATGCAGGTAGATGTGGTGCCATGGATGCAAAAGGTACACTTCAAGGTGGTCTAACATCTAAAGCTATTAAAGATGCCGTTCCAAAAAGTTTTAGAACAAACAAGTGGGTTGGTATCGCAAAAAGAGCTAGGATAATTTATTATTCGCCTGAAAGAGTTACTGGCGCAGAATTATCTGGAATGACCTATGAGGGTTTAGCTGATCCCAAGTGGAAAGGTAGGCTGGTAATAAGAAAATCAAGTAACATCTATAATAAATCTCTTGTTGCTTCATTGATTGAAAATAATGGAAAGGCTGCAACAGCCGCATGGGCTGAAGGAGTTGTTGCCAATATGGCAAGAACACCGACAGGCAATGATAGAGCGCAAATAATGGCAGTAGCAGCTGGTGAGGCTGATATTGCTGTAGCTAATACATATTACTTAGCTTTGATGTTATCAGGTAAAAAGGGTGCAGAACAACAAGAGGCTGCAAAAAAAGTTGAAGCGTTCTTTCCTAATCAAAATGATAGAGGAACACATATGAACGTAAGTTGTGCAGCTCTAGTAAAAGGTGCTCCTAACAAAGGTAACGCTGTTAAACTCGTAGAGTTTTTATTAACTCCAGAGTCTCAAGAGCATTTTACAAATAATACTTTTGAGTTTCCGATGATTGATGGTGTTTCACCAAGTCCATTAGTAGTTAATAATTTGGGGTTAGATTTCAAACAAGACATGAAAACTAAGCTCGCTTCTTATGGAAAAAATCAAGCTGCTGCAGTGGTGTAATTTAGAGTGTAAAAAAATCGATAAAAGAGTAAATAATAGAAAACTTTCAGAATTAAGTGCTAAGGAGGTTCCGCATATCCTAAAAGTATTTGATCTTTAAATTTTCTGGAGTGCTCGTACTTTGACTGAGAAGATGCTCAGTACGGGCACAAATACTTTCATGTTTATAAGGCGGATTATGAATTATGAGAATTAGTTTTTGGCATATATCTTCTTTTTTAATTTCACTTTTTGTAATAATCCCAATACTTACCGTCTTTTCGAGTTTTTTTGAGGATACTTCAAATTATTATCAAATTTTAAAAGACACTTTTTTAATAGAATATATATTTAACTCAATTTTTTTATTATTTTCTGTTTTATTATTAACTTTTTTAATTGGCACTGGGTCAGCTTATTTAGTTTCTTTTTACGAATTTCCACTAAGTAATTTTTTTAAATGGAGTTTAATATTATCTTTTGCAGTCCCCCCGTATATCTACGCCTATTCTTTAACAGCTTTTTTTGAAAATTATGGAACTGCATATACTATTTTAAAAAATTTATTTGGTGATGGTAATTACAATCAAAATATACCTAAATTTGATGGTTTATTAGGTGTTATCTTATCTATTTCTTTTTCTTTATATGCTTATGTTTACATTTTAGCCAGAGCATCCTTTTTGTATCAATCACAAAATTTAATAGAATTAGGTAAAAACCTAGGATTTACAAAATTAAAAACATTATATTCAATTATTTTACCATCAGCACGACCGGCTATAATTGCAGGCTTATCATTGGTAGCAATGGAAACTCTAGCAGAATTTGGTGCAGTTGATTTTTTTTCAATAAATACACTAACGACAGGAATATATAATTCTTGGATAGCCTTCGATGATTTAGCTTTTGCAAATAGATTATCATTTTTTTTGCTACTTTTTATCTTTGCACTCTTCATTATAGAAAATTTTTCGAGAAAAAAGGCAAAATACCACTTCAATTCGAGGGGTGGATTTAAGCAAAAGCATAAAATAAAACTCGAGGGAAAAAAATCCTTTCTGGCTTTCTTATTTTGTTTTTCTGTATTCTTCTTAAGTTTTTTATTCCCTTTAAGTCAGATGATGTATTGGACACTAAAATTCCCTGAAAATTTATTTGAACTTCAAGTTTTAGATCTGTTAAAAAATACCTTATATTTGGTTTCTTTATCTAGTTTAGTTTTGATAATCTTCGCACTAATTTCTAATTATGGAAATAGAGTAACTAAAAATAAAGTTTTAAATGTCTTGTCTACTTTATCTATTTCAGGTTATGCAATACCAGGTGTAATATTAGCAGTTGCATACATTACTTTCATTGCTTGGTTTGATGAAAATGTAATTAAAAGTCTTGGTTTTTTTTCAATAAAAAAAATATTCATAGGATCAATAATTGGATTAGTGCTAGTTTACTTTGTTAGATTTTATTCACTTGCATACAATGGGATAAAGTCAGGGTATGAAAAAATTAATATTGCAGTTGATGAAAGTGCGTACTTACTGGGTTACTCAAAAAGAAAAACATTTATGAATATTCACGTTCCTTTTTTGAGAAATTCTTTGTTATTCATTATTATTTTAGTTTCACTTGAAATCATAAGAGAATTACCAATAACATTGATTCTAAGACCCTTTAATTTTGAAACTTTTGCGACAACTGCTTATATTTCTGCATCAGAAGATTTACTTGAAGCTGCAGCTGTGCCATCATTATTTTTAATTTTAATTGCATCCTTTTTTATTATAATTGCATCCAAATATATTTTGAGAGAAAACAATGAAAAATAATTTCTTTGAGGTAAAAAATGTTGACTTTGTTGCTGGAGGTAAAACAAAAGTAAGAAACATGTCTTTTGCAATTGAAAACGAGGGTGATGTTATATGTCTACTTGGTCCCTCGGGAATAGGCAAAACAACTATATTAAGAACAATTGCTGGGTTACAAAAAATTAAAAATGGATCTATTGAGCTTAAAGGTAAAATAATATCCTCTAGCGATGTGAATGTTGAGCCTGAGGATAGAAATATTTCTTTAGCTTTCCAAGAGAATAGTTTGTTTCCACATTATACAGTAGAAAAAAATATTTTATTGGGTTTAGAAAAAAATAAAGGAAAAAAAGAAAAACAAATTGATTTAAAGGAAATTTTAGATTTATTAGATCTTTCTAATATATTAAAACAGTACCCTCACCAAATAAGTGCTGGCGAAGCCCAGAGAACATCTTTAGCAAGAACTTTGCTTACTCAACCTGATCTACTATTGCTTGATGAACCTTTGTCTAATGTTGATCAAAGTTTTAAAGAGGAAATTCAAATTAGGTTAAAAAAAATTCTAAAAAATTTAAAAATCTCAACTATAATTGTGACTCATGATTCCTACGAAGCTTTTTATTTAGGCTCAAAATGTGGAATTATTTTTGATCAAGAGCTTAGACAGTTTGATGATCCTTACAAACTTTATCATCTTCCAAATTCAATAGATGTGGTGAATTTTTTAAATAGAGGTGTTTTGATACCAGCAGAAGTAACAAGTCCCAAAAGTTTAGAAAATAAAGACCTTGGAACTATTACAGGAAATTTTATTAAGCCTTTTCCAATTGGTTCAAATGTTCAGTTATTAGTTCAACCAGAAGACTTGCAACATGATGACCAAAGTAATTTAAAATTAGAGGTTGTTGATAGAAAATTTAGAGGAACAAACTTTATTTATACTTTAAAGACACCCAGCAATAGATTAATTCCGGTGTTTGTTCACTCTCATCATATTCATCAACATGAAGTTAGTGAAAAATTTGGGATTAAAAGACCAATTCATATTGATCATATAGTTTGCTTCTAATAAAAACCTTTTAGAAAAATGAAAAGTAACTTAAAAGTTTTTTTAAAGGGAATTATTGATGTAAGCCCACTGATGATTCCGGTTGTTCCCTTTGGTTTAATTTTTGGAGTTCTTGCTATTGATGTTGGATTTACTCCAATTGAAACAATGGCAATGTCTTTAATTATTTTTGGTGGCGCTTCTCAGATAGTTTTATTGCAATTATTTTCTGGTGGTGCATCTTCTTTAGTAATAATTAGCTCAGTTGGTGCAGTGAACTCCAGACATTTACTTTACGGAGCTGTCGTATCAGAGCATTTGTCAGATTTGAAGTTGATTTGGAAGATTATTATATCCTATTTTTTAATCGATCAGGCATTTGCAATTTCAAATGAATATTTAAAAAAGAATAAGGACCATAATAGATACTTTCACTTAGTAGGCGGAGGAGCTACTTGTTGGGTAATTTGGCAATCGACCACATTTTTAGGAATTATACTTGGAGCAGCAATTCCAGAAAAACTTGGACTAAGTTTTGCAGTTCCTTTAACATTTTTAGCTTTATTGGTTAATGACTTTAGAAAATTTATAAATGTGATTGTAATAATTATTTCAGGTTTGGTAGCGACTTTGGGATATAATTATATTCCTTTTAAAGCTTACGTTATTGTTGCGGCTCTAGCAGGATTATTCACTGCAATGATATTAACAAGGAAAAATAAAAAAGCATGAGCAACTGGGCATTAATTTTATATTGTGGATTGATTACTTATTTAACAAGGTTTTCTATGATAGCTTTAATTAAAAAGGAAATGTTCAATGATAGAATTAGAGAGATATTATCATTTGTGCCATCTGCAATATTTCCTGCAATAATCTTTCCAGCCATTTTCATTAATGACATAGGATTAATTGAAATAGATGATAATCCAAAGATATTGGCTGCAATAATTGCAATGTTTATTGGTATTTTCTCCAGAAGTATAATTGCGACAATATTTTCAGGATT
>LULK01000853.1_pt1 | contig 14171 bp, 18 predicted proteins | sample 728181 | NCBI WGS metagenome assembly LULK01 (sample SAMN03860291, study PRJNA289734) | marine metagenome | biome: seawater column; feature: ocean; material: water; isolation source: Red Sea water column Station 169 - depth 10m | place: Saudi Arabia: Red Sea | collected 2011-10-15 | depth 10 m | reverse complement strand
GATTTAATGCTTTTAATAGCTGATCTTTACAAAAGATTAGATGCATTAGATGCATTAGAATAAACCTAAATAACTGAAATAAATAATGAAAAAATCAATTACTAAAACAAGTGACGAAAGTATTCGTCACAACCTGGATAAGTGGATGATATCAGCTAGTCCAGAAAATTGGACAAAAGGCAGATATTGGTACAGAGATGCGCAAGATTATTGTAAGGCCTTATCAAATCAATTCGATATTAATCCATACATTTGCGCCTCAGTTGTGTCCTGTCTTTCACCTAATAACAAATGGCAGCGAAATAAGATTGATGCACGAGCTGTTATTATTGCTCACTTAAATGGCATTGATCCGGAAAACGTAAAGGTCTGCACTTATACTGCCAATAAATTAAAAGCGTTTCGCGTATTGCGAGATGGTGAAAAGATTGCGAGCACTGCACCTAAAACGCACGCTTTTGCTATGAATTGTGGATTATTATCAAATAATCACATTACTATTGATAAGTGGCACATTCGCGCTTGTTTGAGCCAACCAGGTTGTGGCATTATTGATTGTGTTGAAACAATCACAAGCGCACAATATAGACGAGTTGAAGCAATCACTGCTGGACTAGCTAAGATTCACGGTTTAAAAGGATATCAATTTCAAGCCATCATATGGCTAACAATAAAAGAAAATTGGAATAGATAATTATGAAAAAGAAAAAACTAACAAGCAAACGTGCTCGAGATATCTTGACGCGCTTTCAAGAAAAAGAATTATTTCGTGCTGCTGTTAAAAGTGGCAAATTAGAATTCGTAGAAATATCACTTAACTAATTATGAAAAAACATAATCTTGACGACTTAGTCCAAGGAGGCGAACGCGTCCTTTACGCTGCTATTTGCGTAATAGGTTCACTTATATTTTTAGGCTTGCTTTTAGTCAGTTATCTTGCAAGCCTAATTCCTCTCATATAATAACTATAAATATAAATAAAATAAAAATGATAAATAAAGAAATGCTAAATAATATCAGCGCACATCAGCGCAAGTTAGACCTAGAGACCGCAAAGTTCGCAGCAAGTGTTGGCCTTACTCTAGAAGATTATATTGCTACTATGGAAGAGCTTCACCAGGAGCGACTAAAAGAGGAGCAAGATTTTATGGATAAAAACATAGATAAGATGGCTAGAGTGTATAGTGAGGATCCAGATGAATATCGCGTACCGGGCATAGCCCGCAAGATCTACGCAAGTAGATACAATAAGCCTTAAAATTACCGCTCGCACTCTATGCTCTTCCTCCAATTAGATTTTTCGCACTCTACACTCAGCGACCTTTTGGAGATATTACTTGCAGGTAATCAGCTATAAGCTTTTAATTATACTAAAGTATAAAAAACGCGTCAAGCCTAAAATTAAGGAGTTGACTTAACTACATAATAATCAAAGAAATAAAAATATGGTACTAAAACAATCAGAAATCGATAACGCAACTGATCTTGGCATAGTATGGCCAGATAATGATCATTACAAATCATTTAGGGAGCGCAAACTAAAGTTAGCCAAGCTGCGTAACAATGGCAATGTTGGCGAGGTCTATCTTTATTCACGAAATGGCAGAGGCACTGAGTGCTTCTTTGCACCGGACATTAACGCAAAATGGGTAGAGGACTTTTCATAATGAACAAAAGTATTACTAGATTCTATGTTTATCCAGATGGTTACGCGGACAAGCTGCCAATCAGTGAGTTCGTTTGGGTACGTGATAAGAATGGCGACATAAGTAACAAGCGCGTGGATGAACTCGTGAAAGGTGATTTTTACGCTGAGAGAGTACCATCTCCATTACCGCCAAGGAGCGCGGATGAGATACTTGAGTTTATGGCCAAGTGGTGCTTGGGCATTAGGTACGTTCGTGATCGCGAGTACCCTGGATCGGAGCCAATCAAAATACAAGTAATTGATAAGAATAATATGGAGATATGTTCTTATCCTTACGCCAATACTAAGACTTGCATACGTGATGCAATTGAACCAATTATGGATAACGAAGAATTATGAAATAAAATAAATAAATACATTTGACAAGTGCAAGTTAATCCTAAGTGATGCTTGCACTTTTTTATGTCACATTTTTACACGCCAGGCAAAGCACCAAAATTTTTAACTGACATAAAAACACCGCCACAAGCAGTAAAGCACGGCAAAGCGTGGCCAAGCGTCACAACTGTACTTAGTATCACTAAGGATGAATTCATCGATAACAGATGGTTTCCGCAAAAGCTAGTTGAGTTAGCTAGGCAGCACGATCTACCCTGGCAAGTACTGAAGGATATGACTTACGGCTTCAGGGAGCATCCGTTTACCGGTGATATGATTCCTAGCTCTGAGTTTGGTACGGCTGTACATAAGCGCATCGAGGAATGGTTAGAGGATGGATATATTACTGCAAGTCCATTTGATGATTACGCGAAGCCATTCGTGGATTGGGTAGAAGAAAACGAAATTGAAGTAATAGCTTGTGAGCACTTAGTAAGTGACGCAAGATTCAAGACAGCCGGCAGCATTGACTTCATTGGCCGTGACCAAGAGGGCGTAGTATTTATGGCGGACTACAAATGCAGGAGCTGTTCTGGTAAGGGCAAGTTCTATGGAAAGGACTGCAAGCAGCTAGCTATTGAAAGCGTTATGTTAGCAAAGCAAATGAAGTTGGATTATAATCCTTACATTATATCTGTCTGTATTTGTGCGAATACAGCAAATCATTTTCATAAAAGATGGACAAATGAAGAATTTGATTATTATTTCGAGGGCGCTAAGTTAGCATCCAAAATGTACTGGCACGAAAGAATGCTTAAACCAAAAAAACCAAAGAAAGGATAAAATGTGGATACTACCAAAACAATTACACACCTCAGCCTATGTTCTGGATACGAAGGGATTGGGCTTGGACTCCGAAGAGTTCTCCCAAATCTCAGAGAAATCGCTTATGTGGAGATCGAAGCCTTCGCTATCGCGAACTTGGTTGCAAAGATGGAAGCGGAACAGTTGGATCCAGCGCCTATCTTCACGGATCTTAAAACCTTCCCTTACGAACAGTTTCGTGGAAATGTGGACATCCTCTCAGGCGGATTCCCTTGTCAACCATTCTTCTCGAGAACGTACAAGGAATCCTTAGCTGCAAAACCGGTGAAGGAGAACCAGTTCTCCAATATGTCCTCAGAGAGTTGGAACAAATGGGTTACCAAGCAACGGCAGGAATATTCTCAGCGGAAGAAGTTGGCGCTCCTCATCAAAGAAAAAGGGTCTTTATCTTGGGCTACGCCAAGGGCGAGTGCAACGGACTCAACGAGACCAAACAAAAAAGGGGGAATACCTCTAGCAGATCAAGTCAAGAATTGGCCAACAGCCAGAACTTCGGACGCCGAGGGCGGTCGGATCGAGACGGAGATAACTCCAGATGGGTTCAAGAGCAAGAGACACAAGAGCAACCAGACCTTCGGAGCAAAACTGAGGGATGCGGTGGAGACATACGAGGAGAAGAATTGGGCAACACCAAGCACGATGGATCATCTGAATATAGTGAGAAAGCCAGAGGAGAGATCAGAGAAAGCCAACAAGGGCGGGTGCAAGAACTTGAGAGAGGAAGTAATGCAACCCCAGAATTGGCCAACAGCGAGAGCGAGGGATTGGAAGGACACTCCGGGTTGTGCTCCAAGCAAGATAGGGGATGTGAGCTTACCTCGCAAGGTCTATGGCCTTCAAGACCAAGCGAACAGCAATACGAATGGGAAGAGCCAAGAGTCGTGGGGAACATTAAGAATTTCTCAGGCAATGTCAGCCAGAATAACAGAGAACTTGGTCAATCGACAAATGGGCAATCTAGAGGAGCAACAAGGGAAAGAATCAGTAGGGAGCAAACTGAATCCAAATTGGGTGGAGCAACTGATGGGACTACCTGTAGGGTGGACGCAACTACCAACCGAGTGGACCGATTAAGATTACTCGGCAATGGCGTAGTAAATCAGACAGCTGCCAAAGCATTCGTAACTTTAATACAAAGACTAACTTGAATAAATACATCATAAAAGTTGAACGATATGACTTCGCACCTGGCAACGTACAGACTTATTGCAAGTGGGCAAATGATCACAAGCAAGCCTTGGATTATATATTTAATAAAAGAAATAAAGATGGCCTTGCTATGTATAAACGAGGTGGTTTAGGAAGAATAATATCAGTAAAAAGAATGAACGATGTATAATACTTCATCTGAATCCATAAGTAATTTTATTAAATGGGCGCAGGAGCGCTTAGCTCGTGAGGTTGAAGAAAATGAAAAGATTGAAGAGGAAACTGGCGAAGCTAATTATCAGCCGGACTCAGTATTCGCAAGGTTTTATACGGAGCAAGATAAACTCAATGCCATACGGAGTAAACTATTACAGAGACAAAGGTATGAGTATGCCCGCAGCTTGTAAGAAATACGGAATCAGCACCTCGAGTTATGGCAAATGGAGACGGCAACTTAAATTACCAGTTTACAAACGTAAATGACTTACTTGCCTCAAAACAAAATCAAGGAGTTTAGGGAAGCGAACAAACCTATAAGTTGCCCAATACTTGACGTAAAGACAGATGATTGGGTCGTGGATCACGATCACCAAACCGGTATGGTACGTGGTGTTATATCGAGGCAAGCCAACAGTCTCCTAGGCAAAGTTGAGAACTTTTTCTTTGGTATGTGCAAAGGTAAAAAAGAAGAATTACCAAATACTTTGGAAGCTATGGCAGCTTATTTGGAGCAAGAAACTTTGGATGTGCTTCACCCTGTGGGACTTGTACAACTTGCAAAAAAGTTTACTTCATCCTTGACAGCTAAAGAGCAGGAGTTATTTCTTGAAGGTATGGGAGCAAAACAAAGGAAAAATATGAGCAACTCGCTTAGACAAAAACTCTGTAATATACAGACGCAACTAAAAGCCCCCAAAGGGCAGACTAATAAGTTCGGAGGGTACAAGTACCGCTCCTGTGAGGATATTCTTACTGCCGTAAAACCATTATTGGATGAGTACAATTGTGCATTAATTATTGAGGATATAATGCAAGAGGTAGGCACAAGGGTCTATGTCAAGGCTACAGCTACATTAGCTGATTGCGGATCCGAAGGTATTATATCAACCTCAGCCTACGCTAGGGAGTCAGAGACTAAGAAAGGTATGGACGATGCTCAGATTACTGGCTCCGCTAGTTCCTATGCACGTAAGTTTATGACACAACACGATAATACAAACCGGGGCGCTATCTTTACAAATGATAATGCCGATCACCCTAACGCTCCTTTTATGAAGGGGCCATTAAACGTAGCTGGTGTGGAGTACCAACTAGCTGCTTGGAAAAACGTAAGTAAGAATGGCAAGAAATACTTGTCCCTTAAGGTTGAACCACAACAAAGCAAAGCATCAGCTACAACAGCCAAAGCAGAAGAAGCTGATGAGGATCTTCCCTTTTAATGGAAGAGGATTATCCTATTGATGAAGAAAACTACCCACCGGAGTCCTGTCGTTTTGACAAGACCTGGTGGGAAGATTTTCGGGTTATTGAAGCTCACTCCATTTTGGATATGACTTCAAAGAAAAACAATGATTACACTGGCGGTGAGTCGTGCGATAATCCATTCGCTAATTTTGACGCTTCGACTGAATTTGGTGTTCATCCACTTACCGGTATTTGTGTAAGAATGCAGGATAAGTTCCAACGAGCTAAAGCATTTTGCGCTGATGGGACGCTATCAGTTGATACTAATGGTGACCAATCCAAGGATATTTTTAGGGATATAATTGGTTACTCCTTGATAGCCATAGGGATGATTGAACGCGAGGAATACAACAAATCGCTTGAATTGGACTAAGGTGATAGTATGAAAAGCTATGACTTCAAAATTAAACCAAACAGTATCGGAAGGGCTGGATCTAGCTCTTTATCTTCACAACGAAATCGAAAAAGAGAAGGATACCAAGCGTATTTATAAGCAAGTAAAATACCTTGGACAATGCCTTAAATCAATGAAAGAACATTTGAATGCTGGAAGAGACAACGAACTATCCAAAGAATGTCAGTGCGGAAGAGAAAGTGTTAGCTTGCTGCACACTGGATGACAGTAATGACTTCTATGACCAATACGCCAATGTATTACGGCCAGAAGATTTTTATACCGTTCAGCACCAATTATTATTTACTGCACTTTCTGATTTAGCTCAGTCTGGCAGGATCCCAACTATCCCAAATATTACTGAATCCTTGAAGCAGAAATCCTGCTACGAGGATGTAGGTGCTGATGTGCTGTTCCGTATCTTTGGTACAGTTACGACAACCTTAGAGGGTCGTGACAGTATCGATATAGTAAGGAGCAAGTCAAAGTCCAGGCAACTAATTAGGATGCTTCGTAGTAATACTGAGGATCTTATTACGGAAGCAAAATCCGCTGAGGACGTTACGCCCAAACTTGAGACGGACATTGCTAATTTATCCCTGTCAGTGCACAAGGAAATGGGCATAGAAGGCTCTGTAATAGCCTTAAAAGACGAGTTAGAGCTACAGCATAGGAAAGAGTACGTAGAGGACTGTGTGAGGACTCATACAGGAGATTTGGACAAGCAATTTGGGCTAGGTGGTATAGGTGCAGGTGAGGTTCTAGTACTCAGCGCTCCTACATCCTGTGGCAAGAGTCAACTTGCTCTTAATATAGCTATTAAGTCCGCACTGAAGGATAAGTACCCAGTTGGAATTATTAGCCTTGAGATGCCACAAAAACAGATTGTCAAAAGAATCATAAGTATAAAATCACAATCCAATCTTAGAGAAATAAAGGATAGTAATATATCAGAGGAAAAGATGCAAAAGGTACGTGACGGCTGTGACCAAGTACAGAAGCTACCGATCTACACAGTCCATAGTGTAAGGGATGTATTTGATATTTGTTCTTACGCTAGAACAATGGTACGCAGGTACGGAGTAAGGTTACTGGTGATTGATTACTTACAGCTTATACCATTTGGTCAGAACAAGAACCAATCCAAGAATGATGCTATAGCTAATATATCTCATACAATTAAGCAATTAGCCTTGGAGCTTGACATAGCTATTATGCTTCTGTCGCAGGTTAATAGGGAGGGAGCAAAACGCGAGGGCGGTTTAGCTATATATGATTTGAAGGACTCCGGTGATATCGAGAATGACGCTGATATTATTCTTCTTATGTGGCCAGCCCTTGGTGATATTGAACAATCAAAACTACTTGACGGCAATGGTTTTTATATCAATATGAAGTACTGCATCGCAAAGAACCGAGAGGGTGAGCGCGATCTAAAAGGTAATTTTAAATTCTATAGTTCCAAAGGAATCTTTGTATGAATTTGGTACAGGTAGTCCAACTATTAAGATGTTGGTGGGTTCTTCATTAACCCTTTCAACCACCTGTACCTTTTACCTTTATGAAAGAGATCGAACGCAAAATAATACAAGCCTTCAGTAGGCATTACCCCACGCTTGGCGATTTTGCTGAGACGCACGAGATGAGTCCCTATGACTTTGAGTGCGATTATTATATTGTTGAAATCAAATCCAGAAACAAGCGCTATGATCCCTGGATTATTGAACGCATTAAGTTTGATGCCAATACTGGTATAGCAGAAAGTTTAAAAAAAGATTTTTTGTACTTGACGGAATATGACGGTAACGCTTATATATGGAACATAAGCAAACTTATTCGTGATGATTATGATTTCAAATGGGAACAAAGACAAATGCCTAAGCAGACTGAGTTCGATAAGAATCAAGTAATCCAAAAGCAAGTAGGTTATTTATATGAGAAAAAAAGCAAAGAGATAAAATTATGGAACTAAGTAAGGACGATATTACAACTATACTTACACGCATTGATTTACTCCGCAAGGATTCCGCAATGCTCTCACATCGGATTGACCAGGATATGAAGAGACGTAAATCAATACAAGATGAGAAGAAACGCCTTAAAGGCCTTCTAGCTCAGAATGCAGAACTTTCCGCAAGAGCGGGTAACTAGGGTTAGCCCTCATCGCTTTTTGGTGTTATTTTGGCGGTGAGGGCTTTTACTTAAAAAGCTAATATTTCTTCAATTGCCTCTTGATTCATTCGTTCCCTGCGAAGCATTACTTCTTCATCATCCTCCGCAATAGCTTCAGTAGCAGCTGCACCCATATAACCTCTTAGTACTTTTAATTCAGCACTAGATATGCTTGTAACAATTTTTTTGCCAATCTCTTTAGCTTTACCTTTTAAAGACCTAGATTTCACCGGCATTTTAAGAAGTATTTTCATTAAATCTTCATCAACTAATGCTTGTTCAATTAACCTCCTTGCCTTGTCTGGGTTCAATTGATTGAATAATTTTTGAGCTGTTTTACTACCAGCGCCAGCAAGAACAAGTGGCGCTCCAGCAGTTCTACCTCCTACTGCACCACCTACTTTGGTACCAGCTATTCTAAACAAGAACCTTCCGATGGTACCTGGCAACGCGGTTTCAAGTTGAAAATCAGCTAAATTCATTTGGGATCTTTGTATTGCAGCCATTTGTTTAACCGAGTAACGAAGTGAACTCATTTGTTTAGGGCTGTATACTAATCTAAGGGCTTGATCCAAAACCTCATCGTTTTGTAAACGATAAAGTAGTTGCTGAGCATTCAATGTTGGTGTCTGAGTAAATTTAGTAAATGCACTAGTAGATGTTATTTCATCAAGCATATATCTATTTATAGCATTTTGCAGACCCTCGATAGCTATAGGTCTGCCACCTTTTCCTATTGGGTTATCAGCGCTTCTTTTACTTGCTAAATTTACAAGCAACTTCCATTGATCTAAACGATTTGGACTATCAGCAGTTAGAATTTTTCTAACAACGTTATTTGGATCACTGTTTAATAATTTAGCAAATGTTGAATCCGCAGGAGTATCTAATTTGGATTGGTACGCTTCTGCGGTTTTTGTAATTCTACGTTGAACATCAGCTTGGTTTCTCGCTCGCATTAATTGAATCCTAGTATCAGGAATTAATTGAAATAAACTTTCATTGGCTTTGATAAAGTTTCTTGCTTTGGTTGGGTTCAGTACCCCATCGTCAAAAGCATCTATTAGGAATTGAGCGCTTAAATTTTCAGATAACCCATTCAATGTTACTAACTCATCAGTGCTGTTGCCAGTAACGCTTAAAGCAAATTTTTCAGCATTTGATATATCTAAGGCTTTGTCTAATCTTGCATCACCTCTTCCAGTAAGTATTGCTGGTGCAGTTCCTGCATCAGTAACTCTTGCGTCAGCACCCTTTACGTATCCCAATAGCTTACCTACTGTTCCTTTTCTAAAATATTTGTTTTTGGATAGACTAAAATCCCTAGCAGCTTGGATTCTGTCAGCAGCAATTTTTCTGTTTCCTGTTGTGCCTTTCCAGCTTTTGAAGTCCTTCAGTATAGCCCCTTGTAAAGATATGGCTAGACTAGATTTAGTACGATCACCAGCAACTAATGCATTTCTAGAAACTTCTCCTAACTTGATGTACATAGAATTTAAATTCTTCATACTTTCTTGTTTAGTTAAAATTTTTCCGCCTCTTTTATATGTTTCAGTATTAATAAATTTAGCTACTGGTGGAATATCTTCAAGTTGCGCTAAACCAAGTTGTCTTATTTGTCTTTTTATTTCTTTAACCAAATTAACTTGTGGTCCTCTTACACTCTTAGGAACCTTATTCCAAAGTATCTTCTCTTGAGCATCAACATCATCCAAAGCTTTCTCAATACCCTCCTTTATCGCTATGCTAGATATACGAGCGATTTCTACAGGAGATTTATCAATGTTTTTACCACGCAACCTAGTAAGCGTCTCATTAAGTTCATTAGCCGCCTTTGATAGTCTTAACTTAATAGTATCATCAAATGAAGATTTCCTAATACGTGCAAACCTTGCTGTATCATCAATACTTGAACCCATAGCTAGAATTGAGTTCTTTAACTCCTCAACTAGTTCCTCGCTGTTTTTATTATAGTTAATAGCTGAATTAGGATTACCGGACTCAGCTATTAGTTTTGCTTCCAAAGCATTCAGAACTTCATCCTCTGATCTTTGAGCAACGGTAAGTCGTCTACCTGGTACAACTTCATCTCCAGCAGTTCTTGATAATCGCGCTACAACCTTATCTGGATCATCAACTATTTCTTGTAATACCTTAGCTGCAATCTGACCTTCTTTCTTGTTAGGATCCGGTGCCTGCCTTGCTTCTTTGTATTTACTTTTTCCTGCCTTGTATGCTGATCTACCTATTGAAGTCATAGGAGTCATAGCGTAAACAGCTGCAGGTGATCCCATACCCGCAAGTATGTCCATTGTCATTTGAGTTTTTGGCCCAACATCTAAACGATCACCTATTTCTCTTGAAGCAGTAACTCCTCCTACTGCAGCACCCTCAGCGGCAATCATACGTCTAGGTCTAGTTCGTACTTCATCTATTATATTCTTGGATAAGAACTCCTTTATATTTTTAGGTGCGTTCAAACCTCTTGCTTGGTTGATTCGTGAAGCAATACCAATCAGAGAGACAAATGATCCAGCGGTTGCACCAAATACATCTCCTATTTTTCCACCAAGCGTTTCAGATGGTTTTTGATAATCACCTATGAACTCAACCCCAGTAATTTTATCCAAAGCTTGTACACTTTTTCTTAAATTTTCAGAAGTAGGTAGAACTGGTACTACTTCACCGCTAGGAAGAGTTATATTTCCAGGTGCTTCAAGAGGGAATGGATTACCTTCCTCAACGCCCATAGCGGTGAACGCTTTGTCAGGTATAGCACCTAATCCCCTGTTTACTATTCCGGTTGCTAAATCAGCAGGAAAACCGGGTATTGATAAAAAACTAGAAAGTGATTTTTGACTAAACTCAGTTAAGTTGTCCGCCAAAGTAGGATTGCCAGACTTACGTTTTGAATCAACAAAAGTAAGAACTGCATTTGCTGCTAAATAATTTTGTTGCCGTACTTCTGCTGTAAGATTTTTATCTTCGCCTTTAGATAAAAATCCTTTGTAGAGATCGCCAAGTTGTTCATCAGTTAATTGTTTTAAATCAATCATTGCTTAATAGTTAGTAGTCAGCTCCTAATTGATTCAAAGCCTCCAATGACCTCTGTATTAACTCTTGCTCTGATTTTATATTAATAGGCAAGCCAGTTCTTATTGATTCTTGCTCCGCAAATTGATCAGCACCTAACTGTTGTACAACAAAATTTAAGTCAGCTATTCTGTCTTGTATTTTAATTCTAGCAGCAGTGTTAAGATTCTTTTTTAATTTTTCTTCGTCCCTCTCAATTAGTTGTTTTAAATATTTTGTAGCTGAAGGCACAGCTGTTTCAAATTGTGTGTTAGTGCTTGGGTCAATGACATTCTTAAATGCTTTTTCTATATTGTTTATTTCCAATACAGTGTACCTATCACCTTCACGCAAACCATCAAGAAATGTATTTTTTATATTTCTTAAATTCTGTATAAAGGTTCTTTTTCTAGGATCTACAGCTATAGGACTTCCACCAGCTAAGTACTCAACAACATTTTGTATACCACCAGTTACGTCAGTTTGAAAATTAAATGGTGATAAACCTTGCTTTTTTAAATCAAAATATTGAGAAAACAATCCTTGTTCAGTTGAACCAACATCTTGTGCAGCGGCTTCTGTACTAGGTGTAGGTGTAGGTGTAGTTGTCTCAGTTGGCGTAGCTGGTAGCTTATAGGATTCATAATCAATTATTTGATTGCCAAAAGAAGGAGACCTTATTGCAATAACATTACCCTCAGCGTCCTTATCCTCAGTAGTCCTTCCTGCAGCTATATCATCAACAATTACATCAGGCATTAAGGGGTATAACTTCTTGATATCCGCTCTTTGTTGCTCTCCTAGTGATAAATTACCTGCTTCTAGCATAGCTAATTTCATTTTTTGCTCTTGCTCTCGTTGGAACTGAAAGGCGTTACGGACAGCAGGATCCTTTACTATAGCTTTAGCTAGGTTAGGGTCATCTATATCAAGAAGGCTCTGAATAGAATTAATACTTATTTGCTCATTCTCCTTCTTTTCCTTAGCTTTTATGAAGTTATCAACAGCTTGGTTTATGCTATTAGCTACATTAACATTAGCTTGCTGAACCAAAGCATTCGCTCGAATAGCTGGTGTTGCATCCAGTATTCCTAATCGTGTGTCAATTGGACTGCTACCTCTTATGGCCATATTATGGGTTATAAATTGGAAGATTCTGCATTGAGTACGAGCTTAATGGTCTGCCTGCAAAATCAAATCCAGGTGTACTTGGTGTCAATGATCCAAGTGTATTCATTTGCAAAGGCATTGTGGACTGAATACCACTAGAAGCACCAGAAGCTGCACCTGATGACAAACTTCCAGCAAATGATCCTATAGTTGATCCAAGCGATCCAATAAGATTACCAAGTATAGATCCTTGAGCAGCAGTTCCTTGTGCCTGTATTTGACTCTTATTTAATAATAAATTAGCTCTGTTCTGATCAGCCATTATACCTAGATTGATTGCTGCACCTGGATCAGTAATCATTGTACCTAGTGGTGAACTAAAAAATCCGGAGGCAATTCGTTCTTCAGCGCTTGGTGCGCCAAACAGGAACTGGAATGGGTCAACCTTAGCGCTTTGGCGTAAGCTAAACGCACTACCAATAAGATTATCTGCGCGTCTACGTCTACGCTCTTGTTCATCCAAGGACATTTCAGTGGCCCTAGCTATTGCGCTTGAGTCAAGTGTACGACCTAATCGGTTACTAATATTAAGTGCGCTCTCTTCAATATTACTCCTTGTTTCAAAATCAAAGGGGTTACGCGCTTCTTGTACTGCCTCTATTGCTCTTTGTGTCTGAATGTTAGAAAGACCTCGCAAGGTAGGATCCTCAAGTATGTCCCTTGATAGTCCACCAAGTAAAGCAACATCTGCAAGTTGACCAATTTTAGCTTGATCCCTAATACTTCCAAGCGCGTCTCCAGCTAAACCGGCTCTTTGTTCTTGTAATCCAAAGAAACCAGGTAATAACGCTGCCTCCCTGCCAATTATGCTTTCCTGCAAATCTTGACCAAATAGACCTTCGTCTCCGTACTCTTGCTCAAGTATTTCACTTGGATCACGAAGCTCATCATAAGCAGCTTGCACACCAGCCATAGCTTGCGCAGTAGCTTTTTTTGCGGCTTTGCGCTTCTCATTTGCACCCAATAAGCCTACTCCTACGCTAAAAAGAGTACTCAGGAATGGTTTTATCAAACCAGCACGAACCATATAATTAAATACAGTTCTCTCAAGGGGTTCTAAAAATTTTATTAATAATTTTTTCATTAAGCTGTACGTTTCCACATATATACTACAATGTATGGCTGAACAATTGAAAAAGCACTACCGTTTGCACTTCTGTCAGTCGCTGTGTTAGTATAAAAATTGCTAGTAAGCGGGTCTGTTATATCAACAAGGCTTCCAGATGCGTTCCAACTTTGTGATGAAGTATTAGTAGTTGCATCAATGGACTGACTAGTGCTTCCACCTATATTGTACCACTGGTGACTGTGAGCAGGCATATTAGCGAATTCGAGTGCTTTAGTCTTAGCTCCACCTGTCTCCTCTACTGCATCAAAGTCCGTATCACTTGAATCAATACCTACAAGCACCTTACCAGCGCCAAAAGCTGCCCAAGTCGTAAGACCTGTTCCACCAAATAATAAGGTGTCAGGATTCGTTGATACTACTCCAATGAACACTGATCCAACAGGATAAACAATATTCATTATACCAAATCTACCACCAGTAAGTGCAGCATCATCGGATAATTTAACGAAATCAATATCGTCATCCTTAACTTGCAACTGACCACCGCTAGTAACCTCAAGGCCACCACCGTTGACACAAGTGCCAGTAGTGCTTGCTGAGTTCACTGCGTTACCGCTAGTATCAGTAAAGTCCGCACCATTAGCTATATTATTTAGCTTAGTTGACGTAATCTGCTCAGTAGCAGCGAAAGTTTTTCCAGTAGATAAAACAGGCATTTCTGTAAATAGATAAGGTTATTAAGATTATAGCATTACTGTACACTAGTAATT
>LULK01001019.1_pt1 | contig 14183 bp, 16 predicted proteins | sample 728181 | NCBI WGS metagenome assembly LULK01 (sample SAMN03860291, study PRJNA289734) | marine metagenome | biome: seawater column; feature: ocean; material: water; isolation source: Red Sea water column Station 169 - depth 10m | place: Saudi Arabia: Red Sea | collected 2011-10-15 | depth 10 m | reverse complement strand
CTAGATTTGGAATAAAGATGGCTTCAATTCTTCTCTTAATTGTAGCCACATACAGATTAACTGATATTGTAATGGGCCCAATGGCAAATCCTTTTTATATTGATATGGGCTATACGCTTGAGGAAATAGGTTACATTGTGAAAGTAGTCGCATTAATTGCAACAATTTTTGGAGTCTTTCTGGGTGGCATATTAATAAAAAGAATTGGTTTATATAAGTCATTAATTATTGGCGGTATTTTAGTCATGTTTACAAACTTATTTTTTTCTTATGCAGCTTTAAGTGAAAAAAATCTGACCTTGTTGGCTTCAATTGTAGCTTCCGATAGCATTGCAGCAGGAATTGTAGGTACTGTAAATATTACTTTCTTAACTAGTTTAGTTTCTCAAAAGTACACAGGATTTCAGTACGCATTATTGACCTCATTAATGGCATTCTTAGGAAAAATATTTGCAGGATTTTCTGGATTAATAGTTGAAAACTTTCAAAGTTTGTATGGATTTTCCTATGGCTGGATGTCTTTTTATATATTTACATCGATCTTAGCTTTGCCAGCAATACTAATGATCCATCAAAATAGAAGTTTTTTTAATTTAATAAAATAACTAGATAATGAAATATAGCAGGCAAATATTTTATTTTTCACTTATTGTTGTATTTATATTAAGCACCGTAAACGCTAATGACATTCCAAGATTTAATTCTTTATCTATGTTGTCTGATAAGTTAGTTCATTTATCAATTTATGCATACCTTTGCTTTGTTGGTTTTATATGTAAATTCAAAATTTCTAATTTGACCTTAGCTATTTATATTTTTTTATTTGGGGCGTTTATCGAACTAATACATTATTTTCATCCAAATAGGTATTTTGAGTATTTTGACTTACTTGCAAACCTTTTTGGAGTTACAATTGCGCTTCTAATTAATAAGTTAAAAAGTTAAATTGCCTATTGATTTATATTTTTTAGCCCTTAATTATTGGATAAGATAAATTTAAGTAATTTATATGGAGAGATAAATGAAATTAAGACCATTACACGACAATGTTCTTGTAAAAAGAACTGAAGAAGAGGAAACATCATCAGGTGGAATAATCCTTTCAGGTTCTGCAAAAGAAAAGCCTTCTCAAGGAGAAGTTGTAGCAGTTGGGCCTGGAAAGGTTTCTGATTCAGGTGAGTCAGTATCTATGAATGTATCAGTTGGTGATACAGTCATTTTCGGCCAATATGGTGGTAATGAAATTAAGTTAGACGGCGAAGAATATCTTATTTTAAGTGAAAGAGATATTTTCGGCGTTGTTGAATAAATTATAAGAATAGGGAGATAAATTATGTCAGCTAAAGATGTTAAATTTGGTGATAATGCCAGGTCGCAAATGCTTGATGGAGTTAATACTCTTGCTAATGCGGTTAAAGTCACATTAGGACCAAAAGGTAGAAATGTTGTATTAGATAAATCTTTTGGTGCTCCAACTGTTACTAAAGATGGAGTCTCAGTTGCTAAAGAAATTGAATTAGAAAACAAATTTGAAAATATGGGTGCTCAGATGCTTAAACAAGTTGCTTCTCAAACCTCTGACGAGGCTGGAGATGGAACTACGACAGCAACTGTTTTGGCTCAATCTATTGTTAATGAAGGTAATAAAGCTGTTGCTGCTGGAATGAATCCAATGGATCTTAAAAGAGGAATTGACAAGGCTGTGTCTAGTGCAGTCGAGCACGTTAAAGGACTAAGTGTTCCATGTACTGATGATAAGGCGATTGCTCAAGTAGGAACGATTTCTGCTAATGGTGACACCGCAGTTGGAGAAATTATTGCAGAAGCTATGGAAAAAGTTGGAAAAGAGGGTGTAATCACTGTCGAAGAAGGAAGCGGTATTGAAAATGAACTTGATGTCGTTGAAGGTATGCAGTTTGATAGAGGTTACCTTTCTCCTTACTTTATAACCAATCAAGACAATATGACTGTTGAACTTGATACACCATATATTCTTCTATTTGATAAAAAAATATCTAACATTAGAGACTTATTACCTCTTTTAGAATCAGTTGCTAAAGCTGGTAAACCTCTTTTAATAATTGCTGAAGATATTGAAGGTGAAGCTTTAGCTACTTTAGTAGTTAATAATTTAAGAGGTATTGTTAAAGCTGCAGCTTGTAAGGCTCCTGGTTTTGGTGACAGAAGGAAAGCTATGCTAGAAGATATAGCTATACTTACTGGTGGAACTGTTATCTCCGAAGAAGTTGGTCTTTCGCTTGAAGGAGCAACTGTTGAAGATTTAGGTACATCGAAAAGAGTTGTCTTAAACAAAGATAATACAACCATAATTGATGGTGCTGGAGATGAAAATTCTATAGCTACTAGGGTTAATCAAATTAGAGCTCAAGTCGAGGAAACATCATCAGATTATGATAAAGAAAAACTTCAAGAAAGAGTTGCTAAACTTGCCGGAGGAGTTGCAGTTATTAAAGTAGGTGCAGGCTCTGAAGTAGAGATGAAAGAGAAAAAAGCAAGAGTAGAAGACGCTCTTCACTCAACAAGAGCTGCTGTTGAGGAGGGAGTTGTACCTGGAGGCGGATCAGCATTAATCAGATGTCTTGAGGCTGTTTCAAAGCTTAAAGGCGAAAATGATGATCAAAATGTTGGAATTAATATTGCTAAAAAAGCTTTTGAAGCTCCTTTAAGACAAATTGTCTCAAATGCTGGAGAAGAACCATCAGTAATTGTTAATAAGGTAATAGATGGAAAAGATTCTTTTGGATTCAATGCAGCAACAAGCGAGTTTGGTGACATGATTGAGATGGGTATTCTTGATCCAGCTAAGGTCACAAGAACTGCTCTTCAAGCTGCTGGTTCTGTTGCAGGTATGATGATCACTACCGAGGCAATGGTAACTGACGTACCTAAAGATGATGCACCAATGCCACCAATGCCAGATATGGGCGGTATGGGCGGTATGGGCGGTATGATGTAATACGACCTTTACTCAAAAAAAACGGGGATTTATCCCCGTTTTTTATTAGATTTCAATTACTATTTCAATTAATATATAACTACACACTTTAGAGGAGTTATTATGGATTTACTAACTGATCAAGCTTTTTTTAGATCATTCCATATTCTTTTTGGAATAGCATGGATTGGACTTTTGTATTATTTTAATTTTGTTCAAACTGAATATGTGAAAGTTGCAGATCCTGATGCAAAAGCAGACGTAATGAAAAAATTAGCTCCAAATGCGCTATGGTGGTTTAGGTGGGCAGCATTTTTCACTTTTTTAACAGGCTTGATCCTTATTCATCAAATAACAGCAAGAATTGGTACAGAAATAATACTAGGTGTGACAATGGGAACAATAATGATGCTCAATGTATGGGGAATTATATGGAGAAATCAAAAAATTGTCCTTGGTATGAAAGATGGTGATGTAGCAACTGCTGCTGCAAAAGCAGGCTTAGCATCAAGAACAAACACATTATTTTCTGTTCCTATGCTGATGTATATGGTTTACTCGGCTCATGCACCTGGTTCTTATTTAGTTTTAGAAGATTGGAGTAGTTTAAGTCTTATTATCGGTCTTGCTATAATCTTTGTAATTGAAGCTAATGCTATATGGGGCAAGATGCTTCCAGTAATCGCCAGCGTAAGAGCAGTCATAACATCCTCTTTTGTTTTGGCAATAATCTTTAAATTAATTACTGATTTTTTATAAGATTCATTGAGTTTTCTAGGGAGCATTAGCTCCCTTTTTTATTTTAATCTTTGAAATTAAATTTTCGTCTAACTCGAGAATTTCAAATCTATAATTATCTATCTCAATACATAAATTAGCCTGAGGAATTTGATCAAGATATTCAGTTATTAACCCATTTATAGTTTTTGAGCTTGTTTCAGGAATTTCCCAATTAACATAATTATTCAAATCTCTTATTTTAGAATTACCATCAGTCAATATAGACCCATCTTTCAATTTAATAAATTCTCTTTCAAGCTCCTCTTTATCACCACCAAATTTACCCGTAATTTCTTTAAAAATATCTTCAACTGATATTAGGCCTTCAATCTCTCCATATTCATCAACAACAAGAGCAATGCTTTGATTACTAGCTAAGAACTCCCTCAATTGTTTCATTAGCAATGTTGACTGAGATACAAAATAAGTTTTTTGAAGCAATTCATTTATGTCTTTTTGCTCATTAAATTTTTTAAGAAATGCATGAGAATCTTTTAGATGAAGCACACCTATCATGTTATCAATAGAGTCTTTATAGACTGGTAGTCTTGTGTATTCAGTTGATTGAATAATTTTTGTTGCATTTTGGTAATCCATATTTATATCGATACCAATTATTTCTGAAGTAGGGATCATAATATCTTCAACAATCAATTCTTCCATACCAAGAACTGAAGAGAGCATTTTTCTATATTGTTTTGGAATTAGGTCTCCAGATTCCTCAAGAAGTGTTCTAAGTTCTTCGGTATTAAGATTCTCATTTAATGTCGCGTCTTTAGCGTCTAATTTAAATATTTTTAGAATTTGCTTACTTAGGAAGTTTGTAAGAAATATCAAAGGTTTAAAAATGTATACAAGAATATTTAATATAAAAGATGATCTAGTTGCAAAACTCTCAGGTTTAATAGCAGCCATTGTCTTTGGAGTAATTTCTGAGAAAATTAAAATCACAATCGTTAAGATTATTGATCCAAGAACAACGTTTCCTCCGAAGTAATTAAGCATCATTATAGTTACAATTGCCGAAGCTAAAATATTGGCAAAATTATTTCCAACTAATATTGCAGAAAGCAGCTGATCAGGTCTTTTCAAAAGATCCAAAGCTCTTTTAGCACTAGTTTTAGATTTTTTTGATAAGTTTCTTAACTTAATTTTATTCGCAGCCATCATTCCAGTCTCCGAACCAGAAAAAAATCCACTAAGAATTAATAAAAATATTAGTGTTGAAAAAAGAACTATTAACGAAGGATCTTCTTGCATTACGAACCAACCAAATATGAATTCATGTAATACGCACCTAGGACAGCCCACATTGATACAAATAGGCTTCTAGTTGCATATTTAATTGGGAAATTTGCATATTGAACGCCAATAAATGTTATTAAGAATATAATCCAAGCAATGAATGTGAAAATTGCTTTAAATAATAGATTAGCAGTAAAAATAGTTTGCAAAGTAAATCCTGAAACCAAAGCTAATGATAGAAAAATTAATCCTATTCCAAGAAGCTTAAATACGATTTTGTAGTTTCTTTCGACAGAGAAAGGCTCAATGTTTATTAACTCACCTTTTTTAACCTTTCTTACCTTCCTCTCAAGAATAATAATTTCATTGTAGGCAATAAATATGAAAAGTAGGCTTAATCCAGTTACCATAAAATGAATAGTAGGCATAATACTTATAATTTCATAAGTCGCCAAATAAATTAAAACATATGAAAATGCTGCTATAAATCCAGCAAAATACAATGATTTTTCTTTTTGATAAAAGAATCTAATAATAAAGTATATAACTATACTTATAGTTACTTGGGCGATAAAACTCATTAAAAATTAAGATTAATTAAAACTTTGCATAATAATACTATCAATATTAGCAAGGTTACCCTAAAATACACATCTTTTTAAACAAATTTAAATATTTTTTAGTATGGTAATAATAAGATTAGCAAGGAGTGGGGCAAAGAAAAATCCCTATTACTTTATAACTGTTGCTGATGAAAGACGTCCTAGAGACGGAGCATTTATTGAAAGATTAGGTTTTTTTAATCCAACAGCAAATGGGCAAGAGGAAAGACTTAGAATTGATCTTGAAAAAATTGATGAGTGGGTATCAAAGGGTGCACAACTTAGTGAAAGAGTTAGTGCGCTAATTAAAGAAGCTAAATTAACACCAGAGGAATTCGCAGCAAAAGTTGAAGCAAAAAAGGCTAAAGCTGCTGCCAAAAAAGCTGCATTAGCAGAAAAATTAGCAAAAGAAGCTGAGGAAGCTGCTGCTGAAGAGGCTCCTGCAGAGGAAGCACCTGCAGAAGAAGCACTTACAGAAGAAGAAGCTCCAGCCGAGGAAGCACCTGCAGAGGAAGAAGCTCCAGCCGAAGAAGAAGCTCCAGCCGAAGAAGAAGCTCCATCCGAAGAAGCTCCAGCCGAAGAAGAAGCTCCAGCTGAAGAAGTACCTGCAGAGGAAGAAGCTCCAGCTGAAGAAGAAGCTCCATCCGAAGAAGCTCCAGCTGAAGAAGCACCTGCAGAGGAAGAAGCTCCAGCTGAAGAAACACCTGCAGAGGAAGAAGCTCCAGCTGAAGATGATTCTTCAGAAGATGAAAAAAAATAAACAAGTTTGTATTGCCAACATAGGAAAACCTAGAGGTCTTAAGGGAGAATTTTTCCTAAACTCATTCTGCTCTCCAAAGGAAAATATTCTCAACTATATTGATAATATTTTTATAGATAATGAAAATAAATTATCAATCGAATACATTAAAAAAATTAATTCAAAATTTTTAGCTAAACTAAAAAACATAGATAGTGTTGATGAAATTAAAAAATACACCAACATAAAGCTTTATATTTCTTCTGAAAATCTTCCTGAGCTTAAATCTGAAGAGGTATATTGGCATGATTTAAAAGGAATGATCGTAATTGGACTCAATAAAAATGAAATTTTAGGAGAAGTAAAAGAACTTAATAATTTTGGCGCTAATGATTATTTAATAGTTAAACCTACGCCTGATTCAGTTGATGAAAAAGAAAGACTAATACCATTTATAAAAGAAAAATTTATAGACTCTATTGATAAGAAAGAAAGAGTTCTTAAAGTTTATTGGCAAAGCGATTATTAGAATGAATATAAATGTTTTAACAATTTTTCCAGAAATATTTGAAATTTTAAATTCTGGTGTGATTTCAAAAGCTATGAAAAAAGACATATTGTCAATCAAACCTTTGGATATAAGAAAAAACGCTACCAATAAACATAAAAATGTTGATTCAAAGCCATACGGAGGTGGGGAAGGCATGGTTATTATGGCAGAGCCATTGATTAAGACTATTAAAAGTATTGATAAAAGAAAACTTGGACCAGTTATTTATATGTCACCACAGGGACAATTACTAACTCATAAAAAAGTGATTTCATTATCTAAACTCAAAAATATGACAGTAATATGCGGCAGATATGAGGGAATTGATCAACGAGTCATTGATAACTATGTAGATGAGGAAGTATCAATAGGAGATTTTATTTTGAGTGGTGGAGAGTACGCAGCAATATGTTTAATTGATGCAATTTCAAGACATTTACCTGGAACTCTTGGAAATAAGGATTCATATCTGAAAGATACTTTTTCTAATGGATTACTTAAAGAAGATGTTTATGCAAAACCTGAAATTTTTGATTCTAACAAGGTTCCTGAAATATTATTATCCGGAAACCACGAAAAGATAAATGCATGGAAATCTGAGATGTCATTACTTAAAACATTTAAAAAAAGACCAGATTTACTTAAAAAAATAAAATTAACAAAAAAACAAAAAAAACTCTTGGAAGAATGGTCATCTAAGGCTATCCTATAGCCCTTTTTAGGCGAATATTATGAGTGATAGTAAAGAAAACAAGAAAAAAGGTTTTTTTTCCCGATTATTTGGCGGCTCATCCGCGCCTGAAGAACCAAAAAAAGAAGAAACTAGGATAGAAGATACTAGAGAAATTCCTACAAAATCAGCTCTTAACAAAATGAAAAAAGCTGACATAGTTGCGGTAGCAAAAGAAAATGGACTTGAACTAGTCACCATCACCAAGCGCAGTTGATGATGCAGCAACAGTAATGGCTGAATCTGCTGCTAGTCAAAAAGAATCTATTGCCGAAGATACTTCAGCCGAAGAAGTAGCTCCTGAAGAAGAAGCAGCTACTGTAGAAGAAGAAGCACCTCCTGTTGAAGAAGAAACACCTGCTGAAGAAGCTGCTCCTGTAGAAGAAGAAGCACCTGCTGAAGAGGCAGCTCCTGAAGAAGAAGCACCTGCTGAAGAGGCGCTTTCAGTTTCTTTAGAAGAGAAAACACCTTCTCAGATAATCAATGAATTTGAATCAAAACAAATGAAAACTGATCTTCCTGAATTCAGACCAGGAGATACTGTTGTTGTATCTGTGAAAGTTAGGGAAGGAGAAAGAACAAGATTACAAGCTTTTGAAGGGGTCGTGATGGGTGTGAAAAAAGCTGGACTAAACTCCTCTTTTATAGTGAGAAAGATTTCAAGTGGAATCGGTGTTGAAAGAACATTTCAAACTCATAGCCCAATGATAGATTCTATCCAAGTAAAAAGAAAAGGTGATGTTCGTCAGGCTAAGTTATTTTATCTTAGAGAAAGATCTGGTAAATCTGCAAGAATTAAAGAACGTCTAGATTAATAAAATGCAAACGTCTAACAGGGAAGATTCTAATCTTAGGTCTTTTTTGAATTATCTTTTAGTAGATAAGGGACTTTCCAATAATACAGCAAAAGCTTACGAAGCCGACATCTCATCTTTTTTTCAATGGCTGGATAATGAAGATCTTAAATATAAAAATCTTCAAGAGGATCATATTAATCAATATATATCATTCTTATTTCAAAGGAAGATGAGAAGTTCCTCAGTTAATAGAAAAATATCATCAATCAAATCTTTTTATATATTTTTAGTTAAAAGAAATTTTGTAAAAAATTCTCCACTAAACGACTTAGTTACTCCAAAGCAAGAGAAATATTTACCAGAGTCTATGTCAGAAGCTGAAGTTGATAAATTACTTAACAGTCCCGATGTCTCAAATAAAATTGAAAATAGGGATAAGGCAATGATTGAAATGTTATACGCTACAGGTATGAGAATATCTGAGTTAGTAAATCTAAAGATGACTGATGTTGATATGAAAAGATGTGTAGTAAAAGTTTTTGGGAAAGGATCTAAAGAGAGATTAGTTCCTTTTGGAGAAACAGCTCTAGATTCTTTGAGATCATATTTAAATGAAAGAGAGCAATCTTCATCAAAGGAAATTTTTCTTTCGAATAGAGGAAAAAAAATGACTAGAGTTGCATTTTGGCAAAGAGTGAAGGTTTATCTTATAAGAGAGAATTTAAAGAATTCCATATCTCCACATACTTTAAGACATGCGTTTGCAACACACTTACTAAACAGAGGGGCTGATCTTAGATCTGTTCAACTTCTTTTGGGTCATAGTGACTTATCAACCACTCAAATATATACTCATATAGCAAAACAAAGGTTAAGTGATGTTCTTAAAAAACACCATCCAAGAGGTTAATATGCTTAAAAATTATTTCGCATTTTCACTTTTATTATTAATTTCACTAAATACTTTGTCGCAAGGTACTATAAGTGAAAATAATATTGATAGATGTAAACATGAGAATTGTTACAAAGATCAAATTGAAAAAATTATTTCTCTAATTCTTCCAGAAGGCTCACAAATTGAGTCTATTGAAAAATCAGAATTTCCAGGCATTTATAAAGTTTATTTTGGTGATTTGCAGCCAATTTATGTATCTGAAGATGGAAGATATTTTTTATATGGTCAAATGTTTAAGATTGATTTGCAGACAGCAAACGTAGGTGCAGATTTATATGGATCATACAAAAGTCTTGAACCTACTGTAAAAAATTTAACTGATTTGGACATGTTTGAAAAAAGACGATCATTGATGAAAGAAATTCAGGAAAGTGAATTAATAACCTTTAAAGCAGTTAACGAAAAGCATAGTTTAACTATTTTTACTGATGTAGATTGTGGATATTGTCGAAAATTACATAAGCAAATCAAAGAATATAATGATTTAGGCATTAGCATTAAATATGCTGCATTTCCAAGGTCAGGTTTGGGAACTGATACATTTACAAAAATGGTAGGTGCATGGTGCTCAGAGGATACAAAAAAAGTTCTTACTAGTCTAAAAGATGGAAAGGAGCCAAGGTTAGATTTTTGTGAATCTCAACCTGTAGCAAAACATTATGCTATTGGAAAAAAAATAGGTATTACAGGTACTCCAGCAATTATTACAAATGAAGGTGAACTTTTACCTGGATATTATTCACCACAAGATTTACTTAAAAAACTAAAGAGTTAAAAATGAATAAGTTAAGAGTAGGAATATGCGGGTGGGGAAATGTTGCTACGGGCCTTTTTAAAACCCTGCAAACTAATTCAGTTGAAATTAAAAAAAGAAGTAATCTGGAAATTGAAATTATTGCAATTGGAGCAAGACGAGATAATCCTAAATGTGATCCAGGTAATGTAATTATAGAAAGAGATATTTTTAAAATTATTGATCATGATATCGATGTTATTGTTGAGCTTATTGGTGGCGTTGATGTTGCTCGCGATCTAATTCTCAAAGCACTCAATGCTAAAAAACACGTAGTTACTGCTAACAAGGCGGTTATATTTAATCACGGAGATGAGCTTTTTAGTGTAGCAAACAAAAACGGCGTAAAGCTACTTTATGAGTCTTCTGTTTGTGCAGGCACACCTATAATTAAACTTCTTAATCAGGAGCTTGCTGCGAGTAAAATCTCTAAAATCTCAGGCATGTTAAATGGCACCTCTAATTTTATTTTATCCAATATGGAAAAGGGCATGGAATTTGAACCAACTTTAAAACTTGCTCAAGAAAAGGGATACGCTGAACCTGACCCTTCATTTGATATTGAAGGTACAGATGCTGCGCACAAAATAGGTATATTGTCTTCACTAGCATTTGGAAGTTCCCTACCTCCAAAAGATTTTTATATTGAGGGTATTAATGGAATTCATAAAGATGACTTTAAGTATGCCTATGAAATGGGTTATACAATTAAACATCTAGCAATTGCAAAATCAACGAATAACTCAATCGATTTAAGAGCTCACCCATCTCTTGTGAAGCTTGATTCATACCTTGCTAACTTAAAAGGAGTTAGGAATGGTATTGAAGTAGAAACTGACTTATTGGGTACTCTCCATATTGCAGGATCAGGAGCTGGACAGGAAGCCACTGCTTCTGGTGTTATTTCTGATTTAATTTATTTATCAGGTTCAAAAATGAGAGAAGTTAATAATATTAATGAGAGCATTGAGCTGATTGATTTTATTGATTTAGACTTTCAATATTATTTTTATATTGAAGCAAGTGATGTATCTGGTGTGATGGCTTCTATTTCAACTATTTTTGCAGATAAAGATGTCAGCATTGAGTCAATCAGTCAAAAAGAAAATCTTAACGATGACTTAGTGCCAATTATAATTATTACAGATCCTTTTAAAGAAAAAGACTATCAAGAATTAGTTGATAATCTACTGGATTTGGATTCAGTAAATAAAATAAGGTCTATTAGGATCGAACCACAATAAAATGTTATTTCATAGCACAAGGGGTAATGATAATAACAAGACCTTTGAAGAGGTTTTGATGCAAGGTCTAGCAGATGATGGCGGTCTATTTATGCCTGATTCTTGGCCTCAAGTGGACTTAGACCACTTAAAAAGTCTTAAATCTTTTATTGATGTAGCAAAATATATTGTGCCAATGTACACAGATTCATCATTTTCAAAAGATGAAGTGCATGAGGTATTAGAAAACACTTGGCATGACTTTGAAGAAAAAGATTATTTAAAAATTGTTGATATAAATAAATCTCTGTCTGTGCTTGAGTTGTTTCATGGTCCTACCGCAGCATTTAAAGACTTTGGATTACAACTTGCTGCCGCGTTCTTTAATAAAACATTGGTAGATCAAAATAAAACTGCCATTGTTTTTGGTGCCACCTCTGGTGATACCGGATCAGCAGCGATTGATGCTTGCAAAGAATTTAGGGCCATTAAAAGCTTTATTCTTATACCAGATGGCAATATGTCAGAGATTCAAAGAAAACAAATGACTACTGTAGATAAATCAAATGTTTTTCCCATTCTTGCAAGCGGAACTTTTGATGATTGTCAGGATGTTGTAAAAAAGGGGTTTAAAGATAGATCTTTCCTTAAAGATAGTCAGTATCTGTTGGCAGTAAATTCAATAAATTGGGTGAGAATTATAGGTCAAATATGTTATTACTTTTATGCTGCATTAAAAGCAAATGAATTTTCAAAACCATTAAATTTTTCAGTTCCAACAGGCAACTTTGGAAATGTGTTTGCATGCTACGCAGCTTCAAAAATGGGAATGCCACTGTCAAAAATAATCGTTGCAGTTAATAGCAATGATATTTTACATAGGTTCTTTAAAGATAATGATTATTCTAAAAACAAGGTAAGTGAAACAATTTCACCAAGCATGGATATTAGCGTTGCAAGCAATTTTGAAAGATTAATTTATGATTTATACCTTGATAGGGATTCAGACAAGTGCTCAAATTTATATTCTAAATTTCCTACAGAAAGCATCAGGTTAGATGAAGACATTTGGAAAAAGTCAGCAAGTCTTTTCTTGAGCTATAGCATTGATGATAACTCAACATTCAAATGCATGAAAACATACTTCGAAAATTCAGGCTACATAATGGATCCTCATACAGCTGTAGCTGCTGATGCGGTAACTAAGCTTAATGATAGATTAGAAAATAATACAATTATCTTGGCAACAGCTCATCCAGCTAAATTTCCAAATGCTCTCGAAAAAGCTGGTATTAATTTAACAAATGTACCTAAAAATTTGCAAAAGGTTCTAAATAAGAAAGAAATTTCATTTAAATTAAGCCCATTTGATAATTCAATTTTTGAATTTATAAAAGATAATAATTAATTATGGACTTTCAAGAGTTAAAACTTTCTTTGTCCGAAATGGAAGCAAGATTGCAAGATATTAAAGACAATATTCTTCTTATCGACAATAAAAAAACAAGATTAAATGAAATCGATAGCGAACTATCGAAAGAAGAGGTATGGTCTGATTTAGAACTTTCACAAAAACTCAGCAAAGAAAAAACAACATTAGAAAAAAGTATAAAATCATTTGATGACGTATCTAGAAAACTCTCTGATTCAGTTGTTCTGCTCGAAGTATCTATTGAAGAAAATGATGATAGCTCAATAGAAGATATTTTAAATGAAAGAAATGAAATTATGTCCGCACTTGAAGAGCTTGAATTTAGCAAAATGTTTGGCAATAAAATGGATCCATCATCTGCATTTGTGGAAATTCAATCAGGTTCAGGAGGAACTGAAGCACAAGATTGGGCTGAAATGCTTTTAAGAATGTATACCAAGTGGGCGGAAAGTAGGGGTTTTGCTACTGATTTGGTTGAAATATCTCATGGTGATGTTGCTGGCATAAAGTCAGCCTCACTCTATGTTGATGGTGACCATGCATATGGATGGCTCAGAACTGAAACTGGAATACATAGACTGGTAAGGAAATCTCCATTTGATTCAGGAAATAGAAGACATACTTCATTTGCCTCAGTATTTATATCACCTGAAATAGACGATTCCATTGAGATCAACATAAACAAAGCAGATTTAAGAGTAGATACCTATAGAGCATCAGGAGCTGGTGGACAACATGTAAACAAAACAGACTCAGCTGTAAGATTAACCCATGTTCCAACTGGACTGGTTGCTCAATCACAAAGTGATAGATCTCAACATAAAAATAAAGAAAATGCATTAAAACAATTAAAATCTAAGCTTTACGAGTTAGAATTACAAAAGCAAAATGAAGAACAGCAAATTCTTGAAGACAGTAAGTCAGATATAGGATGGGGTAGTCAAATTAGATCATATGTACTGGATCAGTCAAGAATCAAGGATTTGAGAACAAATTATGAAACAGGAAATACAACAGCGGTTTTAAATGGTGATTTAGATGATTTTATGAAATCATCCCTAAAAGCAGGCATATAAATGGATAAAGAAAATATAAGTGGCGAAAAAGCCCTCATTGAAGAGAGACGTAAAAAGTTAGATCAACTTCGAGATAGAGGAGATGCATACGGCAATTCATTTAAACCAAAAAATAATGCATTAAGTCTTCATGAAGAATATGGTGACGTCTCAAAAGACGATCTAGCAGAAAAGAATATCAAAGATATTTCTGTGGCTGGTCGAATTGTCTTAAAAAGAGTTATGGGTAATGCTAGTTTCGCAACTTTACGAGATGCATCTGGCGATATTCAAATCTATGTAACAAAAAATAATGTTGATGAGAG
>LULK01001824.1_pt1 | contig 14218 bp, 16 predicted proteins | sample 728181 | NCBI WGS metagenome assembly LULK01 (sample SAMN03860291, study PRJNA289734) | marine metagenome | biome: seawater column; feature: ocean; material: water; isolation source: Red Sea water column Station 169 - depth 10m | place: Saudi Arabia: Red Sea | collected 2011-10-15 | depth 10 m | reverse complement strand
CACATTTTAATGAGATACTTCACTACTCCAAGTGTTAAAGCTGCAAGAAAATCAGTGGCATGGTCACTATTCTTTATTGCATTGCTTTATACTTCAGCGCCAATGCTTGCAACATTATCCAAAATCTCACTAATAGATCCAAACTTACCAACAGGTATTATTGGAAAACCAATTGCTGAAATTATGCAAATTGAGTGGGTAAATGCTTGGATTAATGTAAAACAAGCCTTCATAGCAGACTTTAACGGAGATGGTATTCTTCAGTTAAATGAATGGTTTATGAGAGGTGACGTAGTTGTACTAGCAACTCCTGAAGTTGCTGGATTACCATACGTAATCTCTGGACTAGTTGCTGCAGGAGGAATGGCTGCTGCGATGTCAACTGCTGATGGTCTAATTCTTGCTATCGCAAACGCTTTATCACATGATATCTATTACAAAATCATTGATCCAAAAGCGGATGTAAGAAAAAGATTGTTAGTTGCTAGAGCACTTCTAATAGTTATTGGTGCTGCTGGAGCATACATTGCATCAATGAGGATCACTAGTATCCTTGGTGCAGTTGCTTGGGCATTTGACTTTGCAATGTCAGGATTGTTCTTCCCATTAATACTTGGTGTATGGTGGAAGAGAGCAACAAGACAAGGAGCAATAGCAGGTATGAGCAGGTCTTGCATCAGGAACAGCTTATCTAATTTATGTGTATCCTAAGTTTATGGGTAATGCACCTTGGTTAGGTATTGACCATTTACGTTTCGGTATAATCGGTGCATCGGTCTGTTTAGTTGTAATGGTTGTTGTAAGTTTAATGACTGAAGAGCCAGACAAAGCTACACAGCAAATGGTAGACGAAGTTCGTGTTCCATCAGGTAAGACAATACTTGGTAAGCAACACTAAATTAAACTTTTTTGGGGGCGATATTCGCCCCCATCTTTTCAAAAAATGCCAATATATATTTTAGTAATTGATTATATTCTAGGTATAATCATGTGGACATTAATAGGAAGATCCGCGATGAATATTTTCCAAAAAGAAGACTCAGAATTTTTTTTCATGAAAGTTTTTGTAAAATATACAAATCCAATAATCAAAATTTTTAAATTCATAACTCCAAGTTTTATAATTGGACCCCTAGTGCCTTTGTATGTTGCGTGGTTCTTTTATATGTTTAGATTTTACTTAATGCCTTATTTGATGGGTTATTCAGTCATGGGAATGTTATCATTTCCATTGGAAAGTGAAATAGCTGCAGAAATTTATAAAATATTTGGTAAATAATAATTCAAATATAATTAAAAATTGATACTACTAGTTTTTAATTATTAATGAAAAAAATACAAATTTCACCATCAATACTTTCGGCAGATTTTAGCCAATTAGGTGAGGAAATCAAAAGGTTGGAAAATAGTGGTGCAGATCTGATTCATGTAGATGTAATGGATGGACATTTTGTTCCTAATATAACAATTGGACCTCCGGTAATCAAAACATTAAGAAACTACACAAATTTGCCTTTTGATGTTCATTTAATGATTTCGCCAGTTCATAAATATATTAAAAGTTTTGCAGAAGCAGGATCTGATATAATAACAATTCACCCTGAAGCAACTGATAATTTAATTGATTCAATATATTTAATAAAGCAGTTAAAAAAAAAAGTAGGTATTTCTTTAAATCCAAATACAGAAATAAATATCATAGAAAAACATTTAAAAGAAATTGATTTGGTTTTGATTATGAGTGTATATCCAGGCTTTGGTGGCCAAAAATTTATACCAGAAGTCATTGAAAAAATTAAAAAACTTTATCAAATAAAAAAAAATAACAACTTAAAATTTGATATAGAAGTTGATGGTGGAATAAATTTCTCTAATTCAAAAGAGGTTATATTAGCGGGGGCAAATATATTAGTCTCGGGAACAACAATATTTAAAGAAAATAATGGCAATATTAAAAAAAATATAGAAACCTTAAGATCAATGTAAGATGTATTTTAAAAATTCTTTAATTTTAATAAATGAATTTTATAAATCATCCAAAAACCAGATAAGAAAATTATACTTAAAATCAAACTTTTATAATCGTAAAATTTCAAAAATTGAGATAAGCGGTATTACATATAGGCCCAGTCTAAGTATTCTCAGTTGCTTGGTGAAATATGAGAAAAAGAAGATAAAAATTGAAGAATTAGAGAAAGATAATATTTGGGAGAATAAATTATTAAGTGGTAAAAATTTAAATAAACTTAATAATTTTTATTGGTTATTTAGCATTGATTTGAAATCTTCTCCAAATATCACTCAGTCAATAATTATTAAATGGATTGAGAAAAACCAAAATTATAATTCATTAACATGGCAGATTGATATTTTATCAAAGAGAATAATATCTTGGATAGCAAACTCTAAATTAACATATGATCAAAGTGACATTAAGTATAAAACTAAATTTAATTTTTCTCTGAATAAACAAATTAATCATTTAATTAATGAAATAAGTAAATCTCAATCTGTCGATGATAAATTATTAGGTTGTACTGCGGTTATAATTACGGGATTATCATACGAAAATGAAAAATTTTTAAAGTATGGTTTAGAATTATTAAGGAATATTATTAATAATTCTTTCGACAATGAGTATTTCCCAAAAACAAGAAGTATTAGACAATTAAATTTTTATTTAAAATACTTTGTGCTTGTGAGAGAATTACTAAAGGAATCTTTTAATGATATACCTGAATACCTTGATGAAATAATTTTTTATCTTGGAAAATCTTTCACAGTTTTCTCTAATCTTGAACAAAGTTTACTGTTTAACGGCAATCATCAGAATAACTTGAAGGATTTTAATAAATATTTAGCACTTTATAAGTATAAATTTGATAATCCAAATAATGAAGTGGGAGGCTATGCTATTTTAAAAAATAAAAATTGTATTCTAGCAATGGATATTGGAGATTCGCCCCATAAAAGATTTTCATATAATTATCAAAGTGGAGCGCTTTCTTTTGAATTCTTTTATAAAGACAAAAAACTAATTTCAAATTCTGGTTATTTTCAAGATTATGAAAATAAATTAAATCTAATTTCTAAATCCACCGCTGCTCACTCGACACTTGTAATAAATAATCATTCAAGTTGTTCATTTAGAAATGATAGAACCTATAAGACTTTAGAAAATGGTTTAAAAATTGTTCACAAAAATATTGTTAATGAAAAAAAATATTGGTTAATAAAAGCATCACATAATGGCTTTTTAAAAAAATTTGGAATTTTACATGAGAGATCTTTGGAATATTTTGTAGAAAAAAATAAATTGATAGGAACTGATAAAATAATTTCAAAAAACAAGTCTGGGTTAAAAAAATATGATATTAGGTTCCATATGGAGCCAGGTGTAAAATTAACAAAAACTTTAGATAATAAAACTATACTAATTGAAATTGAGAATTCTGGATGGAGATTTTCTACCAACTGTGAGATTATTAATATTGAATCAGGTATATATTTTGGTAATAAAAATTTGTTTAGTGAAAACCAAAATATATGTTTATCAGGCAATACAAAGGATATAAGTCAGGAAATTAAATGGGTATTCGAAAAAATACAGTAAAAATCAAGACTGCTCTGATTTCATTGTCAAATAAATCAAATTTAAGACCATTATTAAATTTATTAAAGAAATATAAAATTAAAATTATAAGTTCAGGTGGTACATATAAAAAGATTAAAAGTATGGGCTTTGAATGCTCAGAAGTATCGAAATTTACAAATTCAAAAGAGTTACTAGATGGAAGAGTAAAAACTTTACATCCAAAAATTCATTCTGGGATTTTAAATATTAGACAGAACAAAAAACATCAAAAGGAAATGAAAATTAACAAATATGAAAATATAGATTTAGTGGTTATAAATTTTTATCCATTTGAAAAAGTTTTATTAAGTAAATCTGGTCACAAAAATATAATCGAAAATATAGATATTGGAGGACCAACAATGGTTAGATCGGCTGCAAAAAATTATAATGATGTTGTAATTCTAAGTAATCCAAAACAGTATGAAAATTTAACCACTGAATTACGTAAAAATAAAGGGTCAACTAATTTAAAATTTAGAGAAAAACTCGCTGAGGAAGCATTTATGGAAACTGCATACTATGAATCAAAAATTTTTAGTTATTTCAACCATAAGGCTCAAAACTTTTTCCCAGTTAAAAATATTTTTTCTGGAAAATTAGTTGAAAAAGCAAGATATGGGGAAAACCCCCATCAAAAAGCGGCAATATATTCACAAAATAACAAACAGGAAATTATTCAAATTAGTGGAAAACAGTTAAGCTACAACAACTATAACGATCTTTATTCAGCCCTAAGTATATCTAAAACTTTACCAAAAAATAAGGGTGTTGTAATAATTAAGCATGCTAATCCTTGTGGAGTTTCCATTAATCCAAATAAAATAGAATCTTTTAAAGAAGCTGTAGAAAGTGATCCAATTAGTGTCTACGGTGGTGTTGTATCATGCAATTTTAAATTAAATATTAGTGTAGCTAAAGAAATAAATAAAATTGACTCAAGCAAAGTTGAAAAAAGTTTTAAGTTTAATTTTTTAAACAAATTTAATTTGATTTTAATACAAGATCCAGATAATATAAATTTTTCTAAGAAAGATTTTAAAATTGTATCAAAATTAAAACCTACGAATAAAACTTTAAACAAACTTATTTTTGCATTTAATGTATGTAGAAATGTAAAATCGAATGCAATAGTTATTACAAAAAATTATAAGACAATAGGTATAGGTTCAGGTCAGCCAAGTAGATTAGATAGTTGTAAAATAGCTATAAATAAAATGAAAAAATTTCAGAAAATTAATGACGGTGATGAAATATTGGCAGCTTCTGACGCTTTTTTTCCTTTCGTTGATGGTATAGAAAAACTAGTTCAAGCAGGAGTTTCTGTTATCGTTCAACCTTCTGGTTCAAAAAATGATAAAGAAATTATTAAATTTGCCAACCAAACAAATACTATTTTAGTGTTTTCCAAAACAAGACATTTTAATCACTAATTAATTTATCTTATCTATTTTAGCAGCTAAAATAAAATCACTCTCAGCCAAACCTTTAATTGCGTGAGTAAATATTTTAATTCTTGCATAGCCCCATCCAAACCATAGATCAGGGTGATGTCCTTCTGTTTCGGCAATTTCACCAACTTTATTTACAAACTCTTGACTTTGTAAAAAATTATCAAACTTAAAATTTTTTATTAAATGAAATCCATCAATTTTATCCTCAATGACTTCCCAACCGTCGACTTGCTTTAGATACTTATGAATTTCTTCTGTGTTGAATGGTGGGATATTACCTTCACAAGGTATACATTTTTTACTTGCTAAATCGCTCATTTTTAACTCCTTTAATGGAGCGGGCAATGGGACTTGAACCCACGACCTTCTCGTTGGCAACGAGACGCTCTACCACTGAGCTATGCCCGCTTATCAAATTACCATTAAAAATAATAGCTTTTTGAAAATTAAGCAATAGGCAAAATAATTAAAATTATTTTTAAATGTATTGATAGTGATTCAAGAATATTTAAATTTTTAAGAGAAGATATTGAAAATTATTATAATAAATCAATTTTATTTGAGTATGATACGATTAATAATTTAATGATAGAAAATAATATTAATTTAAATGAATTAATAAATTATAATTTTATGTGTTATTGCTTATTTAATTTCAAAAAAGATTAAATTTTTATGTATAGATTAAATAATTTCCTTAAATTCATAAAAAAAGTAACAAAGGAAATTTTATTAATACTTCCAATATTTAATGTCATATTTATTAAGTTATCTTTTAAAATTAGAAAAACCAAAATTAAAATTCATGGTTATGAAAGTGATTTTTTTTTAATGTCGAATGAAAGTTATCAAAAATATAATATTAAAAACTTAAATAATATTAAAAATATTACCGGGGTCGATAAAGAATTTAATTATGAATATGCTTTCTCAAAAAAAATAATTGATGAAAGTTCTAGGGATAAAATAATATTTGATGTAGGCGCAGCATACGGTCATTATTCATGGTTGTTTTCAAAATTGAATAAAGAAGTATTTTGTTTTGAAGGCGATAACTTAGCGTTATTTTTTTTGAGAAAAAATTTAGTTAAATTAACTAACACAAAAATTATTAATAAATATGTCAAAGAAAGTTTCAGTTTAAACATGTTTTGTAAATCTAATAATTTATATCCAGATTTAGTTAAAATAGATGTAGAAGGTGATGAAATTGATATTTTAAAAAATTCAGGAGATTTACTAAAAAATAAAACGAAATTTATAATCGAATTTCATCGAAGAATAATTTTAAAAAAAAATAATGATAAAGAAATTATAAATAATTTTTTTGAGATATTTAAACAAAACAATTACTGCATTGAGTACAATGGTCATCATGATGCAGAGTCACTCTTGAACTATGGTATTTCAGATAAAATTTGGTCAAAATCAATGCCTGAAAAAAATGATAATTTTGCGATATTTTGCTATCCGAAAGGATAATTGAATTTTAATATTATGGATTACATAAAAAATAATTCAAAAATAATTACATGCGATATAGGCGCAAGTAGTTGTGATCCTACTCTACATATTGATAATTTATTAAAAAATACCTACTCAAAATTATACGGTTTTGAACCAAATAAAATTGAATTTAATAAATTAATATCAGAAAACAAAGATAAAAATAGAGAATTTTTTAATTACGCAATTGGAGATGGTGAAGAGAAACTTTTTAATATTTGTGAGTATCCTGGCTGGAGTTCTTTTCTAGAAGCAGATATGGATTATATAAAAAACTTTCATAGATTTGAATTAGATGCTGTAATTAAAGATAAAATAAAAATAAAAACAAAAAAATTAGATGAGATTGAATTTGAGAGTAAAGTAGATTTTTTAAAGATTGATGTACAAGGTTTAGAGTCTGAAATTATAGAATGTTCAAAAGATACAATTAAAAATTGTTTAGTTGTAGAATTAGAATTATCTCCAATACCACTTTATAAAAAGGAAAAGAGGTTTTCTTATGTGTGTAAGCAAATGGAGGATTTAAAATTTAATTTAAATATGTTTCAAAAAATTAATACAAAAACATTTAAACCTGTTATTTTAGGTGGAAGCTCACTTAATGGCTTACACACTTTAATTCAATTAGATTGTGTATTTGTACCAAATTATGAAACTATTAATAACCTAAATAGTGAGGATCTAAAAAAATTAATCAACATAATGCATTATTCTTATAATTCTTACGATTTTGCAGATTTCTTAATTCGCTTACTTGAAAAGAAGGAGAATATAAAAATTGTAGATAAATATAGAGATGATGTTGCAAAACTAAAAATTTTGAAAAAATATTAAACCAATTTTGTCCAATTGTATCTTGTGAGTTAATGATTATAATCATCAAATGAAAATTGTAGAACTACCGAAGATAATACCTATTTTTCCATTATCGAATTTTATTATGTTTCCTGGAACAACTGTCCCACTCAACATTTTTGAGCCAAGATATTTGCAAATGGTAAATGATAGCATGAAAAAACATAGAATAATTGGCATGATACAACCCAAAAAATCAGGAATTTTAAAAAAACCAGACTTATATGAAGTTGGGTGTTTGGGTAAAATCACAAGCTTTAATGAGACTGAAGATGGTAGGATATTAATTATTTTAAATGGAGTTTGTAGATTTAAAATTATTTCCGAGATTAAAACCAATAAGTTATACCGTGAATGTGATGTTGAATACACTAATTATTCATCTGATATTTCTAAGAAAAGCAACGAAGTTAATTTTACTGATTTAAGTATAATTATGGAAAATATGAAAAAATTTTTTAAGAAACAGGGCTATATTGTGAATCTTAAAGATTTAGAAAAAAGAGATTTAAGTCAAACACTTAATGATCTATCAATGGCATCACCGTTCTCGTTAGAAGAAAAACAAATTCTCTTAGAAAGTCTTGATATAAATATAAGAAAAGAAAAGTTGGAACAGATTTTAAATAATTACATTAAAGATGAGTTCGAAAACACTACTCTTCAATAATTTATAAATTTAATCCTTTATCAGATAAAATATTAATATATTTTTTAAAACTAGAATTTTTGTTTAAAATTCTAAATATTTGTTTGGAAATCGAATTGTTAATTTTATTGTCAAATTTAAAAAACTCATAAATACCATCAATTGCGTTTCCATAAAGGTAATTAAAATGTCTGGTTGAAGCTTGAAAATCTTCAGCAACAAGATTGTCAATAGGAAGTCCTAGTGATAATTTTTTATTAACTATTTTTGATAATATTTTAATATCTCTTATTGTCATATTAAATCCTTGACCTGCAAGAGGATGTATACGGTGAATTAAATCTCCAAAGGCAAGTATATTCTTATGAGTATAATTTCTAAGCATTTCAAAGCTCAAATTAAATTTTTCAATTTTACTAATCTTTGTTATTGAATAGAAAGAATTATATTTTTTAAATATATCAAAAATTTTCTCATCGGCTATTTTTGAACCTTTGTAAGAAAAAACTATAGAAGTTTTATTGTTAGACAAAGGTAGGAATGCAAGAGGTCCATATTTTGTAAAAACTTGAATAGCTATATTATTATCTTTATGTCGATGATTTATTAGAAATGTATATGCTCTACTTCTATAATTTTTTTTTATTTTATTTGTAAAAAATTTATTTGAAATATAATTTTTATTTTCACTGTTGATTACTAAATCATAAATTTTGATTATTCTTAACATATTTTTACTTGAAGTGTCTGAATTAAGTAATTTTACAAATTTAGATTTTTTTACCTTTTTTAAAAAAATTTCATTTAATTTCGAATAAGAAATTAAATTGAAAACTTCCTTATTTTTTTTATTAAAATATATTTTAAATTTGTTAAATTTTGGCCTATAAGACAAATTTTCATAACAAAATAATTTTAACAATAAAAATTAAATGATACAAAGTGACAAAAGCAGTTTTGATTCATGATAATTAAAAATTATATCAATAAAATAGGTGATTTTATTATAAAGAGATTAGCGGAACTAGTTGGTATTTTTCTAATAATTGCCTCAGCATTACTTTTTATATCTTTAATTAGCTATTCACCAGAGGATCCGAATTTTATATTTCCAGTAGGTCAGGAGATAAAAAATTTTCTTGGATTTAGAGGAAGTTTTATTGCTGACATATTTTTTCAGTCGATTGGAATAATATCACTTTTAATTCCATTTTCTCTTCTTTTCACTGGAATATGGATAACAATTAATAAAAAATTGATAGTCGTTATCGAAAATATTTTTTATATAATTCTTTACATTGTTGTTGCAACATTTTTCTTTGGTATTTTTCATAAAGAGACCTATTGGTTAATAATAAATGGTAATAATGGTTTCGTTGGTGATTTGATGTCTGAAACTATAATTGCAGATCTTTTAAAAATTAACAAAACACTAAGCTACTATTTATTAATGTTTTTAATTTTGTTATTTTTTCTTTTAAGTAGTAATTTTAAAATTTCATATGCTTTTAATTTTTTCAAACTAATAAAAAAATTATTTTCCTCCGAAAAAAATGAATCTATTAATCATGACAACATGTTTAAAGAAAGTAATATAGTTGAAAAAACTAATAAACCTCCTGTTCAAGAAAATTTGTTTACTAATAATGAATCGATTTTAAATGATGTAAAAATGAAATTGCCTTTAATTGATTTTTTAAAGAAACCAGAAAAGATCTCAAATAAGAAAGAAGATGTTAAAATGGATCCTGAAGGATTGGAAAAAATACTTCTTGATTTTGGTGTAGAAGGAAAAATAAAAAAAGTAAGCAATGGGCCTGTTGTTTCTTTAAACGAATTTGAGCCAGCGGCTGGAGTAAAGGTTTCCAAAATTATTAATTTATCAGAGGATATTGCTAGAAATACAAGTTCAGACTCTGCTAGAATAGCTACAATCCCTGGAAGTAATACTGTAGGTATTGAACTTCCTAAGATATCTAGAGAAAATGTTTTTTTAAGGGAAATTATTTCAGATAAAAATTTTAAAAAGAAAGAATTAAAATTACCAATTGCTCTAGGTAAAAGTATATCTGGAGAACCTATATCTAGCGATTTAAGTTCTATGCCTCATTTATTAATAGCTGGAACAACTGGCTCAGGTAAATCAGTATGTATTAATACTATTATACTATCACTCATTTATAAACATACACCTGACATCTGTAAGTTTATTTTGATCGATCCGAAAATGTTAGAACTATCAACTTATGAAGGTATCCCCCATTTATTATGTCCAGTTATAACTGAGGCAAAAAAAGCTGCTTCTGTTTTAGGTTGGGTAGTTAAAGAAATGGAGAGTAGATACAGACTAATGACAAAAGTGGGTGTACGAAACATTGATGGATATAATGAAAAACACAAAGTTAAGATGCCTTATATAGTTGTAATTGTCGATGAAATGTCTGATCTTATGTTAGTGGCTGGTAAAGAGATTGAAAACTACATTCAAAAATTATCACAAATGGCTAGAGCAGCTGGAATCCACATAATTATGGCAACACAAAGACCAAGTGTAGATGTAATAACTGGAACTATAAAAGCAAATTTTCCAACTCGTATTTCATTCCAAGTAACATCTAAAATTGATAGTAGGACAATTTTAGGCGAGCAAGGAGCTGAGCAACTTTTAGGTAAAGGAGATATGTTATACATGTCATCGGCAAATAGGATTACAAGGATACATGCACCTTATGTATCAGAAATAGAAATTGATAAAGTAAATAACTTTCTGAGAAATCAAGCAGAGCCAGACTATGTTGATGAGATTTTAAACTTTGCTGATGAAAAAGAGATTAATGAAAAAAATAAAGAAAACTCAGAAAAAGATGAATTATATGATGAAGCATTAGAAATAATTAAATCAGAGAGAAAAGCATCTACCTCATTTTTGCAAAGAAAATTACAAATTGGATACAATAGAGCCGCAAGAATTATTGATCAAATGGAGGTAAATGGTGAAGTAAGTAAAGCCAATCACGTGGGCAAAAGAGAAGTTTTAAAATAGTGAAATATATAATTTTTATTATAATATTTTTTTACCCATTAAATATTTTTGCATCTTCAAAGCAACTAATTAAAAATAAATTAGAAGGTACTAATAATGTATCTTTTAAATTTATACAAAAGATTGGAGATAAGACTGAACAAGGAGAATGTATAATTTCGTATCCAAAAAAAATTTTATGTATTTATGACGATATTTATAATAAAATTTTGGTATCTAATGGAAGGTCATTGGTAATTAATAGTAAAAAAATTAAAAATTATTTAAGGTATCAACTTAAAGATACACCTCTTAATTTAATTTTAGATAAAAAATTTCTACTTGAGAAATTAGACCAAGTTGAAGTAATCCAAGAAAATGATGAAACATTTTATTTTGAAATTATACATGACAATAATTTATTAAATATTTTTTTTGATAAAAATAATTATGATATTAAGGGATGGACAACAACTGATATTTATCAAAACAGTGTTGAAACGAAGTTATTCAACATAGAAGTAAATATGATGATTGATGAAAAGACATTCAGAGTTCAAAATTACATTAACTAATATCTAAACTAATAGTTTCAGATTTAAAAATTTTCATCCCTCTTCCTAAATAATTTTTTAAAGCGTGTTTGTGATCTAGAGAGCATGTATGAAGCCATACTTTATTTGTATTTTTTCTAAATCCTAACCTTAGGGCTTCTGATAAAAGATATTTTCCATAATTTTTTCCGATATATTGATCTAAAATTCCAAAGTAAGCGACTTCGCATTTTCTTGTCTCGGGATAAAATAGTAGCTCAAAAAAGCCAATTAAATCCTCATTTTCTCTTAATATATATGTTTCTAAATTTGAATTATTTGTATAACTCATCCATTTCGCATCGTTCCACACTAGTCGATCTATCCAACGATAGCTTTTTCCAATTTGCTTATAAAAAAATTTATTTATTTGAAAATCTGGAGGATTTTTTAATTCAATTTTACAATTTACCTTTGGCTCAGATGAGTTAATTTCATCTGGAGAATTAATTTCCAAATACTTTCTATCAATTTTTGTTATCACAAAACCATTTTTCCTACTTTTTCACCGCCAAATAAATGAAAATGTAAGTGTGGCACTTCTTGACCACCGTAATCACTAATATTAGCAAGAGCCCGATACCCCTTACCATCAATCGATGAAATTCCCAGCTTTTTTGAAACAATAGTTATTCCTTTCATCAAACCTACTATTTCATCATTTGAAGCATTTGAATTGAAGTCATCTAAATCTATATATTTTCCTTTTGGAATTACTAAAGCATGAATTTTTTTTTGAGGGTTAATATCATAAAAAGATAAAACAAATTCATCCTCATAAATTTTATTACACGGAATTTCTCCTCTTAGAATTTTTGCAAATATGTTATTGTTATCATAACTCATTTTTATTTATATTATATTATCAAGTTAAAATATTACTGAATAATTTTATATTTAATCTGACCATTTTACCTCATCATAAATTAATTTTTTGCTATCAATATAGGTCGAAAATGTACAATATCCTCCTGATTTACTCCAAATATAAGTCCTACCTTCTTTACCATAATTACAACAATTGCCACCCCAAGCTTGATTGTCTTGATCCTTGCTTCTTGCAACTGAGCCTGCGTAAGGACTTTTAATTTCTTTAAAATGATATTGAAATGATGGACAATCAAACGCTAAATTTTTTTGAGTATAACTTTTAGTTGCCCCTCCATTTATTATTCTATTTATGCTTCCATTAATTTCGAATTCAATAACTAAAGTTTTAAACTGTTTCACCATTAAATTATGATTTTGTTTAGTGACAGTTTTTTTTGTACTGGATGTATAGCCATTATAAGCAACGACACCAACGGCGGCTAAAATTCCGATTATTGCTACAACAACTAATAACTCAATCAAAGTAAAACCATTCTGTTTCATATTGTAAAAATAATTTATTAAAATTTTTAAAGTTTTTCATTGTTAAAATATATGCAACTAATAAGATAATATTTTAAAAAAGAGAGGGAAAATGAATATATTTAAATCAATATACAAAGCTATAGTTAGCTTAACATTTATTTTTTCATTTGTTCTTACTTCGACAGCTGCTTTTTCGGAAATAGTTGGACGTTTATCCGTCCACTGGAGCCCGAAACATCATAGTGCAAAGCATGCACAAATTTTTGCAGATGAAGTTAATAAAAGAGCAAAAGGAAAATTAAAAATCGAAGTTTATCCATCTAAACAATTGTTTGGAATTAGAGAAGTAATGGGAGCGGTCACTTCTGGTGCAGTTGAACTAGGAGGAATTGTTGGAGTAGTAAGTTTTCCACCAATTAATAAAAACTTTAACGTTGCGTCATTTCCTGGATTGTTTAATTCATGGGAACAGCAAAGAGGTTTTTTTCAAAACTCACCTAAGGGAAAAGAAATTTGGAGTGAGTTAACTAAAAAAACTAATTCAACATTAGTCATGTATAACCCTGTTGGACCTGTAATGACTTTTTCAAGTGCTAAAGAATTAACAGGTATTGATGCTATGAAAGGTCTTAAAGCTAGAAGATTATTAAAAAGTGAAGAGCCAATGTGGGATGCTTTAGGTGCAAACAGAGTGTCGTTGCCTACAGGTGAGGTTTATACATCTTTACAAACTGGAATGATTGATACAATTAATAGTCCTCCAGGAAGTATAGAAGCATATAGTTGGTGGGAGTTTTTAAAATACGCACAAAAACCTTATCAATATTACGCTGATGCATATATCATGGCAAACTCAACTTGGTTTAATAGTTTATCTCCAGACTTACAAAAAATCATAATGGATGTTGGTAAAGAAATTGGAAAAAGATCAACCGACTTAATTATGGATACAGGAGAAAGCACTCTTAAAAAATTCCAAGAAAGAGGTGGGGTTGTTACTACACTTTCAGGAGCTGAAAAAGCTAAGTTTGATAAGCTTATGAAAGATGAAGTGATGCCAGCAATGGCTAAAATGATTGATGCTGAAGCCTTAGAGGCAGCACAAGCATATGCTAAGAGCAATTAGAAGAAGTTAAACTTTTTCTA
>LULK01000394.1_pt1 | contig 14222 bp, 12 predicted proteins | sample 728181 | NCBI WGS metagenome assembly LULK01 (sample SAMN03860291, study PRJNA289734) | marine metagenome | biome: seawater column; feature: ocean; material: water; isolation source: Red Sea water column Station 169 - depth 10m | place: Saudi Arabia: Red Sea | collected 2011-10-15 | depth 10 m | reverse complement strand
ATATTTAGGTTTGTGGATTTCAAAAGTTGAAGACTACGTATCGTTAGAAAAGGTGCCCTCATGGTCTCCCGAAGCTTTTTTATTAGATAGGGGGACTTTAACAGGATATATTGAAAGACTAAGTTGGGGTCAATTTGAGTATCCAGTAGAATATTCTCGAACATGGTTTGACACTTCGCGGTCAAGGTATGTGCAAAGGATGAAGTGAGAAATAGATGATAAATTATGGAATTATTGGATGTGGAATGATGGGTCATGAGCATCTAAATAATATTAAACTACTGGGCGGAACTAACATCTCTGTAATATTTGAGCCAAATAAGGATATGGCACAGTCGGCATTAAAAGTCGCCCCTGAGGCCGTATTTACTGATAATCTGGAAGGGTTATTGGAGTTTTCAGATCTTGATTGTCTTGTCATAGCAAGCCCAAATCATTGTCACCTCCCACAACTAAAAAAAATTGCCGAAATGCGAAGCCTTCCTATTATGGTTGAAAAGCCACTTTTCACAGCCGTTGAGGATAAACAGCTAATTTTAAATTTTGCTCGAGATTACAAATCACCTGTTTGGGTTGCCATGGAATACAGGTATATGCCTCCAATTTCGTCATTTATGGACGTAGTAGAGACAGTAACCGGTGGTATTAAGATGTTAACTATCCGTGAACATCGTTTTCCATTTCTGCGTAAGGTTGGAGATTGGAACAGATTCAACATTAACTCAGGTGGAACTTTTGTTGAAAAATGTTGCCATTTTTTTGATCTAATGCGGTTAATAACAAAGTCAGAACCAAAGCGGATAATGGCAAGTGCGGGTCAGAATGTTAATCATTTAGATGAAATATATGATGGCGAAAAACCCGATATTTTGGATAATGGTTATGTCCTTGTAGATTTTGAGAATGGTATAAGGGCTATGCTGGAACTTTGTATGTTTGCAGAGGGCTCCAAGTATCAAGAAGAGATAATTGCTGTAGGTCCTAAGGGAAAGCTTGAAACAAAAATACCTGGTCCAGCGCGGTTTTGGCCAAAAAAACTAGGAGACCCTCCAGTGCCGTTGGTTATACAAAGCCCTCGATATCCTATGGACCCTAAGGTTACTGAGGTTACTGTCGATCCAGTTTTACTTGAGGCCGGTGACCACCATGGTTCTACTTATTACCAGCATAAAAGGTTTCTAGATCTTGTGCTTGGAAAAATTCAAAAGCCCGATGTTACCCTTGAGGATGGCTATAAAGCTGTGATCATGGGTATGGCAGCGCAGGAAAGCGCTAAGGAGGGTCGTGCTGTTGAGTTCGATTAGCCGAAACGCTATTGACCTACACCATGGCCGCTGCTTGGCACATTATTTTTAATTTTTCCTCGGCTATTTTGGGTGGTAGCAGGCCCAATCCACAGTCTGGTGCTACTATTAATCGTTCTCTGTCTATATGACTAAGCGCTTGTTTGAGGCGATTAACTACCTCGTCTAAAGTTTCGATCTTACTTGACGCGATGGCAATACTTCCAAAAATCACTGCCTTCTTTTTAAATTTTTCGAGAAGGTCAAGATCATTGCAGCAGTGTTTGTCTTCAATTGAAATTTGATCAAACTCAGCATCATCTATCATCGAACTAAGATCAATATAGCTCTGAGGGTCGGCCTTCTTGTATTCTGAATCGTCTAAATGATCAGGATATCCACAACACATATGCACTATGCGTTTTACTGAATTTGGAACTTTATGAAAACATCTGTCGATCCCTTCAAACCCAAATAACAAAGCGTCATTTACCTGTCTTGCAAAAAGTGGTTCGTCTACCTGAATATGCTTGCAACCTGCGTCTACTAGAGCAAGAATTTCTTTATTGATTGTCTCTGCCAAGACTTTGTTCAGCCTTGGTCTGTCGTCATAAAAACAATCTGCAGTTGTATCCATAATCGTCAGTGGACCAGGCAATGTGAACTTTAAGGGCTTTGATGACAGTTTTTGAGCTGTTTTAAAGTCACTCACGGAATAGGCTGATCCGCTATGTGATATATCGCTTCTTATGGCAGGCAGGTCCGTCTCATAAGCGCCATCTCGCAAAATTCGATGTTCAAGTTTACTAAAATCAAATCCTGACAAGTGTCTACAATGATAATGAATGTAGTTTTCTCGTCGGACTTCTCCATCTGTCGGAATATCAATACCGGCTCTTATTTGGATATCGATCACTTCTTTTGCAGCTTTTACAAATAATTCCTCGTTTTTTTCCTTATTTTTTGAAAGGTCTGCTGCATAATTTCGGGTTGTTTGTGCGCAATTCATACCACCTTTTTCCCGAGAGATATCAAACCAATCTCTTATTGGTGTGAATTTGGGCTTGGGAAATGAACCAATCGTTGTCGTTAGGAGCGGGAGAGGCATTTTAATTCCGTTTAGTTTGTGAGTCCCTGTTTATTACAAATTTCAAAAAAGGCTATTCAAAATTTGTATCCAGTTTAAAATTTTAATTGATTTTTATGCCTATTAGTAACAAGGTTTAACGGGACTACTCGACTAACTAAACCTGGAGGTAAATTTATGACAAAAAACAAAAACTCTTCGCTATCCACTGGGATGGCCGCTAAAGAGTTCAATCGTAGAACTCTAATAAAGCGAGGTGCTGCGCTAGCTGCTTTCGCACCTGTGGCTCCTATGTTCGTCAAAAACGCTTTTGCTGCTACCAGCGGTGAGGTGAATGTTTTGATGTGGGGGGAGTATCTACCTGACTCAGTACTTGCAGATTTCAAAGCAAAAACTGGTATCACAGTAAACCATACAAAGATTGGTGATAATGGTGAAATTATCGCTAAAATGAAAGCAGGTGGAGGCGCTGGTTTTGATTTGGCAAGTCCTACAAACATGAGAGCGTTGCAATGGGAAAATCTTGGTGTTTTAGCTCCATTCGATATGAACAAAATTACCAATATCGGAAATGTGAACCCAGGAATGGTCGCTGTTGGTGAAAGAGATTGGAACTTTGGTGGTAAGGGCTCTCACTGGGTTCCTCAGTTATGGGGAACAGAGTCAATTTCATGGCGTACCGACAAATGGACTCCGGATGGACTTCCTAGTTTTGGAGATCTTTGGGAACCAAACCCAGGTATTGATGGCGCATTTATGATGGGTCGAACATACTCAATGATGACAGGCTGCGGTATTTGGATGCATCATCAGGGTAAAATGGATTTTTGGTCTTCCTACAAAGACGAAGACACAATGCGCAAAAACTGGGAAATAATTACAGAATACTGTATTGCAAAAAAAGGTAACTTGGTAAAATTCTGGTCAGGCGCTGATCCTCAGAAACAAGGCTTTACATCTGATGGTGTAGTTGTTGGACAAACATGGGATGGACCAATTGTTTCAATGATGAAAGCTGGTGAGCCTGTCGCTTATCAAACAACGGAAGAGGGCGCTTTAGCCTGGGTTGACGGAATTACGCTTTCAGCCAAGGCGGAAAATATTGATGAGGCTTATGAGCTAATAAATTATAGCTTTACCCCAGAAGTTGGTGGGCAAACTATTAATGAGATAGGCTATAATTCAGCTGTTATCGGAGCTTCAGATTTCTATTCCGATGAAACTAAAGCGATTTCTCAGGCCATTTATCCTGGTGATACAGCGTCTAAATTGAACGCGTGGCCACCTGAGCCACCTTGGTTTGCAGATGCGCGCGCCGAGTATGCTAACAAATTTGAAACAGCATAAGTTGTAAACATAAAAATAAGCGGGCGCCAAGTTTATGCTTGGCGCTCGTTTAGTTTATCGGTATCCAAAATATACTGAGGAATAGAATTAATGAGTGCAGACGTTGAACTCCAAGGCGTATCAATCGCATTTGGCGATTTTTATGCCGCAAAAAACGTAAATGTTAAAATAGAGGCAGGTGAGTTTTTTAGTTTCCTTGGGCCTTCTGGTTGTGGCAAAACTACTCTTCTGAGGGCAGTTTCGGGTTTTCTTGAACCGTCTGAAGGTAAAGTTCTTATCGGTGGGCAAAATATGTCAGGCATTGGGCCAAATAAGCGCCCAACATCTTTGATTTTCCAAAATTTAGCATTGTTTCCATTAATGTCTGTGGCGGATAATATTGCCTTTTCTTTAGAGGTTAGAGGCGTAAGCAAGCAGGCAAGACGCAAAAGAGCGGATGAATTGCTTGATTTGGTAGCGTTAAATGGACAGGGCGATAAAAAAGTTCATGAACTATCTGGGGGCCAGAAGCAAAGAGTAGCAATAGCGAGAGCTCTGGCAGTAGAGCCGGAAGTTCTTTTGCTTGATGAACCGCTATCTGCACTCGATCTTAAATTACGTCAAAAAATGAGAACTGAACTCAGAGCAATACAGCAGAGAGTTGGAATTACATTCATCTACATTACCCATGATCAAGGCGAGGCTCTGACCATGTCTGACAGAGTTGGCGTTATGAACGATGGTCAACTTGAGCAAGTGGGTTCGTGTTATGAAGTATATCAAGCTCCGAGTACTCCGTTTGTTGCAACTTTTGTTGGAGAAAATAATGCCTTTTCAGGAAAGGTAGAGAAGGTTTCCAAAAGCATCGCCAAGGTGAATGTTGAAGGCACCTCCTTTAGTGGGTCCGTTGGCAGGACAACTTTGGGTGACCCACACCCAGTCGGCGTTGGAGACGACGTAATTATTTTTGTCAGACCAGAGTCTCTGAGTTTGGCAAAAGGTGCCAAGGCTCCAAAAAATAATTTTTCTGCAGATATTGAAACTATCGAATTCGAGGGAAATTTGAAGAATATTTATTTAAAATCGAATAAAAATAAAAGTATTCGATTTAGCGTGCCAAGTGTATTTGACACATCTGATCTAACACCAGGCTCTACGATCGAGCTGTCTTTTGCGACTGAGAGTGCGATTGTTTTGCCAAGCGGCCCGCTGGCCCTTGACTGAGGTACTGGCGTGATGGGTGGTTTTTTCAAAAAAAATGGATCAATTATTTCCACGTTTTTTTTAATTGCGATAACGTTCTGGTTGATTTTTTTAATCTTAATTCCACAGCTATATATGCTGGACCTATCATTTCGACCTAACTTACCACCGTTATTAAGAGGCGGTCCAGATGATGTCTACACTCTGACACATTATAAGCATTTTGTTTTTGGATCTGAAACTAGTAAGGACGCATACAACTATGTGGATATTGGAGTATTTGTTGATACTATTGGGACCGCCATTTTAGTCACAATTATAAATTTGTGCTTTTGTTATCCAATCGCTTTTTATATCGCAAAACTAGCTACACCAAACGCAACACGCCTTCTTATACTGGCTCTTATTATACCTTTCTGGATAAATGAACTTCTTCGCTCTTTTGCAATTCGAATTCTATTTGCCGGAGAAGGTGTAATAAATAATTTGTTGTTGGAAATGGGTCTACTGGACGCCGCGGTCAACTTTATAGCTCTGGACGTCGCTCTTTATACTGGCCTTACATATGCTTATATCCTTTTGATGATTTTCCCGCTTTACAATGCGTTAGAAACTTTGGATACTAATCAGCTTGAGGCGGCTAAAGATTTGGGTTCCTCAACAATACGAACCCATTGGCGTATTGTAATTCCTCATGCTAAAGCTGGTATCGCTTCTGGATCTACTATGGTCTTTATGCTTACCGCGGGAGCATTGGCTACGCCCGTAGTTCTGAGTAGCCCCAATACATTTTGGTTCACACAACTTATTTATCAATGGTTCAATATGAATGATAATTGGTCACGTGGATCGGCGTATTCTATTATTTTGTTGGTTGTTTCAGTGGCTTTTGTGCTTTTGATGATGCGTATATTTAGGGTTGCAATCGGTGAGGTTGTGAGATGACCTCAAACCGCACATTCCAAATATTTCTTGGCCTATATATTTCTATATTTTTTCTATATTTATTTGGCCCTTTAATTATTATGAGCGTTACAGCATTTAATTCGGCTGAATTTCCATCAATAACTCCATGGGAGTGTTTTAGCTTTAGGTGGTTCAATGAAGGAAAAATTGCATATGATGGGCAGCGATTAGCTGGTTTAGCAGCTGACAGGGATTTACACGTTGGTTTGATTACGAGCCTATTTATTGCGCTTGGAGTTGTAGCTTTGTCTGTTCCAATTGGAATGTCTGCTGCAATAGTTCTAACTCAGGTGCACAGTAAGTTGCGCACTCTCTTTTACTCTATGTCCATCATGCCTGTATTATTTCCTGGGGTTGTTATTGGGATTTCAACGGTTGTTTTATGGGATCGAATTGCCACGATTGGTGGTGAAGGAATTATTTCAGAGCTAGGCAGAAATGGTATCTTTTTGACGATCTTAGGTCAAACTTGCTTCATATCTACATATTGCTTTCTTATTTTTGTTGCTCGACTTCAACGCTTTGATACGACCCAAGAAGAGGCGGCATTAGACTTGGGTGCCAGCCAGACGCAAGTATTTATGAAGATACTGATTCCATATCTTATGCCTGCTATAGGATCGTCTGCTGTTATAGCGTTTCTAGCTTCTTTTGAAAATTACAATACAACTGTATTTAGTATACTATCCGAGCAAACACTCACCACGGTTATTGCAACAAAAGTGCGTTTAGGAATTAGTCCTGCGATTAGCGCACTTGCTTTTGTAATCATCTGTCTGACCCTTGTAGCAGCTGTGTTATACGAGTTCTTTCGGCGCCGTCAGGAAAAGAAAAAGGCTTTAGAGAGCGCAGCAAAAATGTATAAAGAAATCAGCAGCGATCGGTTGAAGGAAGATAGCAAAAAAGCATTTATTTTTCCAAAATCAATTTTTGTTATTTTATTTCTCTTTTTAATGGCGATCCTAGGTTGGCAGCAGATTATCAAAAATAATCTGTATGGAGGTGAATGCATCGCGAAGGCGGAGGATGCTAAAAAATCTAATTTCGCAGACCAATTAAAACTTCTTCAAAATAACGCTGATACGCTTGAATCTGAAGGTGGTGACGGGGGAACTGGAAGTACAAACGAATATAATGATATTTTCGGTGATCCAAATTTATTTAAGAATTTTGGCGGTTTTGATAACTAATATTTTAAGCTGTTGTAAAAATTCTTCGTAAGTCTAAAGAGTATCGAACTACAGCTTAAGTTATATTGATCCTGTTGACACTTTCAATTAACCGTGTGATTTTGGGCTACTAAAATGTTTAAAAATTAGCACCGGTAGCTCAGCTGGATAGAGCACTTGACTTCGAATCAAGGGGCCGTGGGTTCGAATCCTACCCGGTGCGCCATTACTTTCAATGACTGAGGTATACGAGGGTAGGATGCAAACTTCTGTGAGGAAACACAGGGGAAACATTTGCTTTTAGAAAGCGCTATTCTTTTTGTTTATTTACTTCTTCACTCAGAGTTAAGCTGGGAAGTCTTAACAATAAATCTTCCAGTCCTTTGCTCCATGCATTACTTACATCAACAAAGTAGGGATCGTTTGCCTTCAAACGGCCCTCAACGCCAGATTTTAGAGTATTGGAAAAGTAAATCTGAAAATCTAGTGGAAAACCAACTGTTAAATTGGCTTTCAAGGTGGAGTCAAAGCTTACTATTAAAAGTTTAAAAATATCCTTCATACTGAGGTCTTGCCGATAGGCTCTTACAAGGATTGGGCGCCCATATTTTATTTCACCAATTTGAAAAAAAGGCGTATCTTCTGTCGCTTCTATAAAATTTCCCTCTGGGTATATAAGAAAAAGAGAAGGTTTTGATCCTTTAATTTGACCACCTAATATTAAATTAGCCTGAAAGGTACTTTCACCATTAACCCCGTTCTCTGAGTGCTGTTTCACTTTTTGACTTAATTGGTCTCCTACAAATTCTGCTATTTCAAACATAGATTTGCACTTAAGTAACTGACTTTTTTTATTTTTAAAATCTTGGTCTATTGCCGATACGACTGCTTGCGTTGTAGCAAGATTGCCGGCGCTTAGGATTGTGAGCAGTCGGTCATCTGATCGGCTCCAAGTAAAGAGTTTTTTGAATTGCGAGAGATCGTCTAAGCCGGCGTTTGTTCTTGTATCGGACATAAAAGCTAGTCCATATTTTGTCGATATTCCAACGCAGTAGCTCATGCCTTTATTGCTCCGAAATCAAAATGGATACAGATAAGCACTCATGTTGAACGCCAAGTGTCACACCTTTAATCGGGGCCGCATCAGAGTAGTCTCGACCAATTGCCACTCGGATATATCTGTCATCTGGTGAAATTTTATTTGCTGTATCAAAACCTACCCAACCCAAACCGTCGACAAAAACCTCAGCCCACGCATGCATGGCTTCTTGAATTTGTTTGTTCTCTAAAAGTAGAAAACCAGACACATAACGAGCTGGTAGCCCGTGTAGCCTACAACAAGCTATAAATATGTTTGTAAAATCCTGGCAAACACCAGAACCTTTTTTGAGTGCTTCCTCAGCAGTAGTTTCTACGTCGGTAGTGTTTTTCTGAAATTCTAGGGAACTGTTAATTAGCTCCATAAGCGTATGAAAATCACTGATATCATCTTTTAATGGCAAGCTCTTTGCCAATTTTCTAATTCCTGGTCCAGGCTTGCTCAAATTGGTTTGCTCAGTCCAAACCCACAAAGGTATATTGCTTGTTTCATAACCAAGTATTCCAGACCTATCTGTAACCTCCACATGTCCTTCGCATTCTATTACAAGGTCTTTTATTCCTGGTTCAATTCTTATCAAATTAACATTATTGTTGAATGAATCTGTAAATGTTAGTTCTTCTTTTGCTCCTGTAAGTGATAGAGACCAATTTACAACTTTTTGGCAGGAATCTGAAAAGGGAGTTTTTTTAATTTGTTGCAGGCCGCTTAACGGTCCTGCTTCAAATGAGTATTTTGTTTTATGACTAACGTTCAACTTCTTCATTCGTAAAATCTATAATCAATTTCAATTTGATCACTTAAATCTGCAAAAAGAGAAATCATTTTTTGCAAAAAGTCATGCAACCCAAATTTAAAAATTGCTTCAATATCATGAGTTAAAAACCTCTTTTGTAACTGCATTATTTGTGAAAAAGATGCCGGTTTATTGCGATAAGTGGAACATAAACTTGAAAGATGAAGTTTTAGGATCTCGCAACAATAAATTAAACTTCTAGGCATGCGTTTATCTAAAATAAGGAACTTGGCAATATCACCAGGCCCAGCTTCATGTCCATATTCCAGTCTGAATCCGCCGTAAGCAGATACTGATCTCAAAATTGTTTCCCATTGAACATTGTCAATTGAAGTGCCTACAGCTTTTGCAGAGGGTAGTAATACATAGTACTTTACATCAAGAATTCGTGCTGTATTATCTGCACGTTCAATAAATGTGCCTAGACGGCAAAAATCATACTCTTCATTTCTCAACATTGTTCCATAAGTTGCACCACGGACAAGAGCAGCGCTCTGTTTAATTGTGCGAAGAACTATTGGGAGATCTCTCTCTCTAATCTTAGTTTTGAGAAGATTTTGAATATCAAGGAAAGATCCATTAATTGCTTCCCAAACATCGGTAGTTAGAGCGTGTCGAACCATCTTTGCATTTTGCCGTGCAGAAGTAATACTAGATAAAATAGATGATTTATTTTCAGGATGTTTTAACATCCAATCCAGAGCAGCCTCTTTTTCTATTTTACTATAATATCTTTTATATTCTGAAGCTACTGCTGCGGTTTGCATAACGTATAACCATTGTTCATCAGAGCTATTTAGTCTTGTCAAGGCTATCCTTTGCCCGGTTTCTATCAAACGAGACATATTTTCAGCTCTTTCCAACAGTCGATAGGTCCAAAAAAGTCCATTAGCCGTATTGCCCAACATCAGTTTTCTAGAACCCAAGTATCCTTGGTTCCTCCGCCCTGTGAAGAATTAACTACCAACGATCCCTTTGACATAGCGACCCGTGTTAGCCCGCCAGGAACAATATTTATTTTTTCTGGTGACATTTGAACGAATGGTCTTAAATCGACATGTCGTGGAGCAAAGCCCTTGCTTGTTAAAATTGGCACGGTGGACAAACTCAATGTCGGTTGGGCTATGTAATCTTGAGGTGTTGATAGCAACTTTCTTCTAAAATTTGCTATATCTTTCTTAGTGGCCGTTGGCCCTATCAGCATGCCATATCCGCCAGAACCGTGAACCCGTTTAATCACTAACTCATGTATGTTATCTAATACATAATTTAATTGATCCTTAATGGCGCATCGCCATGTTGGCACATTTTGCAGTAGTGGAAATTCCCCGCTGTAAAACTGCACGATTTCTGGCATGAATGAATACATGGCCTTATCATCGGCAATGCCTGTTCCTGGTGCGTTTGCAATCGTAACCCGACCTTTTCTATAGACGTCAAATAGACCTGGCACGCCTAAACTACTTTTTTCATTAAAATTTAATGGGTCGAGGAATTCGTCATCAAGGCGTTTGTATACTACATCTACTTTGCGATGACCTTGTGTAGTGCGCATAGCCAAAAAACCATCTACCACCTTCAAATCGTTTCCTTGTACTAGTTCTATTCCCATTTGGTCTGCTAAAAATGCATGTTCGAAATATGCAGAGTTGTATAGTCCTGGTGTAAGCAAACAGACAGTCGGTTTATTTTCCGCAGTCTCCGGCAGTGTGTGTTTCAAAGAATAGAGCAATTCTTGTGGATAATTTTGTATTGGCTGAACCCTGTTTTTAGTAAATAACTCTGGAAACATTTGCAGCATAGTTTCTCTATTTTCCAACATGTAACTCACGCCTGAAGGCGTTCTCACGTTATCCTCAAGAACATAAAATTCGTTTTCTGCTGTTCGAATTATATCAACACCTGATATGTGTGTATAAATTTGACCGGGTGGATTTACCCCCATCATCTGTAATAAAAATGCTGGGTTGTTCTTAAGCATCTCAAGCGGTAATACGCCTGCTTTTACGATTTCTTGATCATGGTAGATATCGTATAAAAATGCATTAATTGCTCGGACTCTCTGTTCCAGGCCTTTGCAAATTTTAGTCCATTCGTTAGAAGTTAGCACTCTGGGAACAATGTCAAACGGTATAAGCCTTTCCTCGCCCTCTTCTGAGCCGTATACATTGAAAGTGATGCCTGTGAGTCTAAATAAATCGTTAGCGTCCCGACGTTTTGCTTTAAGAGAACTTCGTTCCTCACCATCAAGCCAAGTCTTGATATTTTTATAAGGGCGCCGAATCGAAGATCCGTCAGCCCACATTTCATCAAACACCGTGCCAACTTTCATACTTGATCAGTACGTCTAAAGGCTCAAAAGTAAAACTGTGGCTGGCAAACCTGTAGTTATCAACAATTAATATCCTTTTTATGAGGCAAAACTTACCTTAAGTCCTAATTTTTGGGCAATCTTTTAACATCTATCAATAAGCAAATTTTTTTGTTTCTTTTTGCCATGAATATTGTAGCATTATTCTGTAGCCAGCAGATAAACCGTTGTTCCATGAAGGAGCTCAAACTTTGTTTGTTGGTAATAAAGCCCAGAAGATTATTGTGATTAATCACTGTAAGCGTGTTGGTAAGACTGACCATTTGAAAAGGGCGGTTCAGATCGCTAGAGATGAAGGCCTATTGGATAAAAAGTATCGTCTCACTAAAGATGGGTATATAATGGCGTTGGTATCTAATTTTAACGAACATGTTTCAGCGAAACCTTGGAAAGATTATTGGTCAAAGTAAACGTAAGCAGTTCATGCTACCTTCAAACAAATAATCAAACGTCAGATTACTAAGCAGCTAATCCGTCTTCTATATACTGAGCTATCCGGCGGCCCATTGGCGTGAGTTTGTTATCAGTAGTGAAATAACCGCTCAACTGCCCGTAGTGTACAGCTTGCTCGTGATTGTTCTTTGTTTTTTTACAACAATACCTAAGTACAGCTTCGTACTCTATGAAATCCTTGCGTGCGTTCATTGCTCGTCTCCTGTTTATAGAGGTAATTACGCTAGCAAATAGAAATTGGATTGAATTATTGGCTGTAATTTTATTACGACTGCACGATGTGTAGTTGTCGGCGAGCAAAACCTCGTTGCATCGTATAAGAGAATTGTTGGCGTAAGTTGACCTTTGATATCGTGGTATCGCACGTTAATTTCTTTGGTAATAACTTTGTTAAACCAGGTTAAGTTCGTTACAGAGGTCCGTCTTTAAACAAAAAAACGCCAACAACCTGGTCTTAGGAGTATCGGCGTTTTTAGTTAAAGGGTGGAAAATTGGGAGGAACCACCCTATCTACCCTTCGATATGCTGCATTGCAGCACAAATCAAGGTTGACTTTGCGTAAGGAGATTTAATTCTGTTGTGTAACAGCTTTCAGCCAGTTTATGATGAAAATATCAGCTATATATGCTAAATCTTGCGCATATCAAAAAAGGAAAAGGTAATGCTTAGAAGGCTACATAAAGCATTAATGTTGTTAAATGCTGCAAATGCAGCCGGGAAAAATACCTCAGAAATAAATTTTAACTAAAATTAAAATAGCGACTCTACAATTAATGCCTTCCCAAAACGAATTAACTGGAGTCGCCTAGTCTCATAATAACCTTTTTATAAAACACAGTTGCAGTTGAGGAGCCAACAATACTAAGCTCGTTTAATATGCCCGGGTAAAATGTGATAAATGTTAATCTTAAAGAGGTGCCATAATGAATTCGGATGTTTCTGACTTCAATCCTGAAGATTTCAAGCTTCTTCCTGAAGTCGTAAAGGCTCTCGAAGAACCTCGAAGGCCACGCAGTGTCCTGAATTACATGTGTGGCTGTGATACCGCAGATCCTGTAATCAGGCTATCTCTAGATACTGAAGAAAAGGTGAGATCTCTTTTACTGATTTGGTTTGCGAGTGGCAGTTCGTTGGATGCTTTATGCCAACCGTTTGCTCCCGTAATTCGTGAGCTAAAGGCCCAGCCACCAACGTTAATCGGAGAAGATTGGGATAGTCTAGAGGGTAAAGTGGCGAAAGTGTTATTGGCAGATCAGCTTTCTAGATCCTGTTTTAGAGGAACTGCCGAAGCCTTTTCTTACGATCAAATCGCTAAAAAATTAGTACGTGAATTAGTCGCTGTGGACTTGATAGAAGAAACCTTGGAACTTCCAGCAGCTTTTTTGTATTTATTACCATGGGCCTTGGCACATTCAGAAGATTTAGAAGACCTTGATTATGCTCGTGAGCTTATCGATAAGGCTGCAGCATCTTCCCCTAGTTTTTCTTTATTTTCTGATCGGAACAGAAGGGCAGTCGAACAACACCGTCAAGTATTGGAAAAATTTGGACGTTACCCCCACAGAAACAAACAGCTTGGCAGAAATAATACTCCCGAAGAAAAGGCTTGGCTTGAAGATACAGAGAACTTACCGGTCTGGGCAGGCGGAAACCTATCGATTGAGGAAAATATCACGTAGAAATTGTTAGGATGGTTCGTACGGGACTTACTCTTCTAAACGTTCTTCTAGTTCATCAATACGGTGGCTAATATATTCTAACTTTTCATATAATTCTTCAACATAACCGTAATCATGCTCGTCGTCGTGGTAATGGCCCTCGAATATTAAGCTGCCAACTAGCAACAAGGTAACTACAACAACGCATACAGTTATAATGGTCACCATTGTTTTCGTGTATGTATCCATTTGTGCCTCCAAATTTAACTCAACAGTAACCCAAGTTAAAAATCATGCAATATAAGACGCTACGGACATAGCAACTGATCTAATTCGTATAAAAGTCTTTGTGAGTGAGCAGGGGTATTGTGAGTTGGGGTGTAAAAAGAATAATATTAGCTTGTTGCGTATTACCTCGGAGGTTGCAGCGTAAGATATGGTAGATCACATTGAGTACTGGCTTGAGATATACATTGACAGACTAAAAGTAGACGCAAAATATGCTTCAGAGGACGAAGATTATATTAAAGAGGTGGGCGTGGATTAGTACCTAGAGGAGTTAAAGCAAGGGATTTCTAATTAGTCTGTAATGGGTCGTAATTCGCCTCATAAATTTCCCGATTTTAAAAGTGCTTTGGCGCAGATAGGAAGTGCGGTAAACAACGATAGTATTAAAGATGTAGAGAATATTTGGTGAAGGGTAAATGCGAAAAGGTTTCGATATTAGACCATTAGAAGAGCACGACAGAGAGCAATGGCAGTACATTTGGGGAGAATACCTTAGGTTTTATGAAACAAAACTACCCCTCGG
>LULK01001005.1_pt1 | contig 14232 bp, 19 predicted proteins | sample 728181 | NCBI WGS metagenome assembly LULK01 (sample SAMN03860291, study PRJNA289734) | marine metagenome | biome: seawater column; feature: ocean; material: water; isolation source: Red Sea water column Station 169 - depth 10m | place: Saudi Arabia: Red Sea | collected 2011-10-15 | depth 10 m | reverse complement strand
GTTGAGTTCGGGTGACAATCCTCCTGCACCGATTGTAGAGGGTGACAGTCGACTCCAGTATTTGACAAAATCGTCGACTCGTTCACTTTTGCAAGACTTGTGTTCAACTGGCACATTTTACGGAATATCGGAAGAGGTGAACACGGCGTTGACCATATTGGAACGATATACGACGGATGAGGGCCTCAGTCCTGCTGCAATATCGAAGTTGAGTGATGTTGACCGACACTACATCGCAGAGTCGCTGTTTACGATTCAAAATCAACTTGAGCATCAGGCTCGGTACGTTGAAAATCGAGCTCGGACAATCTTGGTTGCACTTGGTGGTGAAACCAAACAATTGAACAATCCCGAAAAAGTGAGGCCAAATCGACTTGCTTCGGTGTATCGGTACTTTCATCAGGGTGGTCCGGGTTGGAAGAAGCTTTATGATTTGAGTCAAAGTAAAGGCTCGGGTCTTGGTTTTGACCCAGACAAGATTGGTCGGTTCAGTCCAGCTCAAGCGTTCTTGGAAATGACAGTACGATTGATGGCAGAAGATAAGCTGCTGAATCTGTACGACATTATGATTCAGAACGGCATGCCTGGTGCAGGCGTCAACTATCGGATTCCTCGTCGAGTAAGTTCACCGACCGGCGCCGATATTGCAATCGACAGGAAAGATGCGTTCTACGGTCGTGTGACGCAGTACATGGACCAGATATTTAAGTCGGATGACATCTCGGAATACGCTTTGAAGGATGACGGTTCGCTGGCTTTTGAAAGAAAAGCCGAAGCTCCCACCGGACCTGAGTATCGGTTTGCTGCGTTTGAAGAGCGTGGGCCAAAGGTTCATGACACTTTTCATGATTTGGATGCACAGTTGGCAGCAGAAGAGGCTCTGGTACGATTCGGTGTTCGGACCTTGACGGAAGGTGAGTCGCTCGCCGAAATCGTGTTTCCTGATGGCAGTCGAACCTTCGGGCCGCAGGGCATCAAAGACGAAATCGATAAGGCGTTGATTCGAGCTGCAGCAGTCGGTAAAGCTTACGGCACCCAGGCGGCTCGAGCACTGCGAGTCGAAGATGTTGGAGCCCCATTCATCGACGTCAAAAAAATACCGAAGGTCATTGCGTTCAACAAAGTTTCGAAAGCCGTTGAGAGCCTTCTACAAATCTTCCCAATCACAGCCACGAACATCAAGCGGGGTGTGACGACGGGACTATTCATTCCCAACCCGGCGTACTACACAGCCAACTTTTTGGGTGGAGCGTTGCAGCTCTTCACTGCTGTGAATCCCGTGAAGGGATTCTCCATGCTGACCAAGAACCCAAAGATGGTCGGCGCGGTGGTATCGCGGATGTTTGGAGAGGGTACGTATCGACCCTTCGGGAACAAGATTTTGGTCGCCAAGAATGGCATGATTTACAATGCCGACCAGATTGCAGACATGGCTCTGGCCTATCGGTTGAACTCCAGTTTCATTCAGGCTGAAACTCAGCGAACAATGGCTGACGACATCAAGCTGTACCTCAAAGAGAACCCAACGTTGGGTGAAAGAGCAGGTCGTTTCGCCACTGCTTGGAACGACCACTTGGCAGAAGTTGCAACCGCCATCGACAACTTCTATCGAGTATCGATCTTTGTGGATGGTTTGAACGATGGTGTGTCTCCAGGTCAAGCAGCTGGACTCGCAAGACGAGCTGCGTTTGACTACAGCGCATTGACTGAGTGGGAGCAAAGGACTGCTCGTAATGCCATCATGTTCTACAGTTACATGCGAAAGAACATGGATTTGTTCTTCGACACGTTGCTGACCGATCCATCGCGGGTGACCAACCAGCTCCGACTGACCAACGGGTTGCACAAGGCAAACTTGGATGAAGACCCAGAAATCGTTTTGCCCGAATACATTCAAGCTCGCATGGGCATCGGAACGGCCAAGCCAATCATCAACAAGCATGTGAACGATGCTCGCATGTACGTGTTGCCTCCGACTCCAATCATGGATTCGATGAATTTGCTGATTGATACCTACGATACATTGCGTGGTGACAAAGATGCCATGCGTATGTTGTTCACGAAACTTACGCCTTGGTACCAAGCACCTGCAGTATTCTCATTGGGTGTAGACCCGTTCTACGGTGGCGAGGTTGATCGGTACAACAATGTGCCTCCATGGCTGATGGAGTGGGACTTGGCCGTTACCGGTGGTCAACTACGGTTGCTCCTCGATGTGCAGCGTGAAAGCAACCGCAACGACCGCTTGAGGCAAGTGGAGGGCGATGAAGGTCGACAAATCTTCAACGCCAAGAATGGAAAGCTGTGGTGGGCATATCGAAACCTGCTTCAGATCCCTGGTACCGGTCGCTCTATGGGCATCATCACTCAAGTCGACCAAGCGAACTTGGGTATTGTAGAAGGCGTCACGGAGATGCTCCGAGCTGCGCGGTTAGAAGCTGAGGATCTTGGCCTCGCCGACGAAAAAGACAGGCAGTTTGAGTTCCTTGAGGGAGATACGTTGAGCCCTAAGGTGGGCATGACGCCGATTGATCATGTCTTGGGTATTGCTGGTATTCGAACTCAGCTCGTGCCGAACGTTAAATTTGCACGACAACGTGCTCTCAAAGACCTAAAACGAGAATACCGGAAACGATTCCGTATTGATCAAGACCCATTTGAACAGCGTACTCAACAGTTCCAGTTTGACCCCGGCGAGTTTTAGTACGAATATCTCGCAAATCGTGATACCATTTTTCCGCAACCCTTCCCCTTGCCCTATATGGAGTAAACAATGGCTCAAATCCCTGCACTTTCCGGTGGTCGTTCTCTGGTACCACCCGCGAACCACGGTGTTCAAAACATCACCATGGGCGCAACGACTCAACTTCGTAATCACTACACAACCGAATCCAACGAGTTTCAGGTGCAAGGTGAGATCTTGGTTGTGGACCCAACAGGATCTCGCGAACTGCGTCTCCCACCAGAGGCATCAGCCAAGGGTATGACGTTGAACATTTTGAACGCCGCAGATGGCGCAGAGGTGATTACGCTGAAGGCCGACGCTGGAAACGCACTCTCTATTGGCGCGTCAATCGATATCGCACAAAATGAAATGGCGTACTGTGTCTGCGACGGTGTCGAATGGTACGCAGCGTTGCTCAAGGCCACTGACTGATCCTGAACCACTGATTCGGGGGGCTTCAAGGCCCCCTCAATCTCTTCCCTTTGGAGGCTCGTATGGCTCAAGGATTTATCAAAAATCGGACTCAGCCTACTCTTAGTAGCGGTAGCGTGTCGACAGTCGAAATTGCTAAAACGGTAGCTACTGATGACGGCCATGACGCACGTTCAAGGTCACTGCCCAATGCAGGTTCGTTGTCTCACGTTGACTTGATTTTCACGGGTGTGGCTGAAATCACGAATGTGACGTTTGATCTAAACATCACATACGATTCTGCTGGTAAGGACCCCGTTCTCCCTCCATTGACGACATCGACAACGACGAACACCCTCAACACGCTTACCCCAGTTGCAAAGGTCGCAGTCGTGGACATGGGAGTTCGGTTTTTCTTCAACGCGCCGTCCACTCAAACTACAGCTGGTTCCTTGTACGCTCACCTAAAACCAAGCAGTAATATCACGCTCGATACATTGCGTATCCATTGGCATGACAAGGTCTAAGGAGTTGCTCAGTGTCTAGTTTCTTCAAAAGCGATTTGGTCATTGATACCCTGAACACCAACGGAGACGTTGCCATCAACGGTGACCTGACCGTGACTGGAGACACCACTACCGTCTCTACTACCAACACCGTTGTGTCCGACAAGCTGCTTGAGCTGGCCAACGGGACTACTGGTACGCCTTCTGGAGATGCAGGGGTTGTCATTGAGAGGGGCTCGTCGAACAATGTCTTCATCGGCTGGGATGAAAGCGAAGACAAGGTCACGGTTGCTACAGGAACGTTTACGGGTGCCAGTACCGGGGACCTCTCCCTTACTGACGCTGAGCTCAAGACTGGTGCAATCACTGCATCTGGCGATATTTCAACGACCGGTGAAATCAAAACGGCCAAGGTGGCTTTCACCGATGGCGACGACGCAATCACAATCGCCGACGGTGGCGGAATCACAGCCAACACCAGTCTGACTCTCGCGAGTGGTGCCACAGTCACGGCAATCAACGACGAAGACAACATGACCAGTAACAGTGCGACTGCACTGGCTACTCAGCAGAGCATCAAGGCGTATGTCGATTCTCAAACGTCCGGTGCCGGTAACATGGACAACTGGATTCTGGAGGACGACGACGGCACCGAAGTCACCGTATCGAACGGCAAGGAAGTCAAGTTCATCGGCTCTGGTCTCACAACAAACTTCACCGATACTGACAACGGCACCGACGCTGACCCATTCGACCTCACGTTTACCGTTGATGCTGCACAGACCGGAATCACGTCAGTCGTAAACAGCAGCCTGGAGATTGGTCGGGACGCAGACAACCGCATCAAGTTTGGAACCGACGACGAGATTACGTTCCGCGTGGCAGGTGCCGACGGCGTTGTCATGAAGGCGAGTGGTGAGATTGAAGCGACCTCACTGGACATCAGTGGTGATGCGGACATCGACGGTACACTCGAAGCTGACGCGATCACGGTGGGCGGCACGGCCCTCAACACCGTTATTGCCGGTGTGACCGTCACAAACGCAACCAACGCGACAAACGCGACAAACGCTACCAATGCGACCAACGCGACCAATGCCTCGCATGTCCTCGTTACAGACAATGAAAGCGCCAACGAAGAGAACCTGATTACGTTCGTTGAAGACGCAACGGATAGTACTGGCAACGTTGGTCTGGAAATGGATGGAAATCTGACCTACAACCCCAGCACGGGCACGGTCACGGCAACTGTATTCAAGGGCAACATTGACGCAGTGGACGGCGATTTCGATGGCACTTTGGAAGCCGACGCGATTACAGTCGGTGGTGTTGCGCTCAACACCGTCATTGCGGGTGTGACCGTAGCGAATGCCACCACGGCTGCTGTTGCGACCACTGTGACCATCAGTGACAATGAGAGCACTAATGAAGAGAACGCCGTCGTGTTCACCTCTGGCGGCGATGTCGATGGTGGCAACATCGGTCTTGAATCCGATGGGGACCTGACCTACAACCCCAGCACCGGTACTCTCAGCGCGACCATCTTCAAAGGGAATGTCGATGCCGTCGACGGCGACTTTGATGGCACGCTCGAGGCTGATGCAATCACCGTTGGAGGAACCAACCTACTGACTGGTGGTGTCATCACATCGTTGGGTACGATTACTCAAGACACAGTGACGTTTACCTCGTCCAACGCAAACGACCCGTTGGTTCAAATCAAAAATACGACCAACGACGCCAACGGTCCAATCTTGGTTTTGGAAAACGATCGAGGCTCAAACAACGGTCAAGACAATGACATTTGTGGTGTCATCGAGTTCAAAGGCACGGACGATGCTTCTGCACAGACAACGTTTGCTTTGGTGTCCGCCTCAGTAAAAGATGCAAGCAACGGCGCCGAAGGCGGGGAGTTCGGCATCGAGGTTGCCACCCACGATGGTGAGCTGCAGTTCGGTCTGAAGATTATGGACGGCGATGCTGAAGACGAGCTGGACGTCGAAATCGGTAGTGGAATCAACTCCGTCACCACTGCTGCCGGATACGTCAAGGGCGCAAATGGTGTCTTGATTCCAGAGCAAAAGTCTGTACACATCGAAACGCCGATGCTTGCAACTGCAGACCACACGGCAACGGGTATCACGACTCTTCTGACCGCCAGCGAAAACATTGCTCAGGGTGATTTGGTCTACGTTTCTGGTAACGGAACGATTGGAAAGGCAGATGCAGACGCGGTTGCCAAGATGCCTGCCATCGGGCTTGCCGTTGCAGCAATCAGTTCAAACCAACCAGGTGCGATCCTGCTTCAGGGTATGTTCCGTGATGATTCATACAACTTCACCGCAGGAAACCGATTGTTCGTCCACACGGATGGCACGGTCACTGCGACTGCACCAAGCGGATCTTCTGACGTGGCTCAAGCCATCGGAGTAGCCCTGAGTGACGATGTCATTTACTTCAAGCCTGACATGACGGTTGTGGAGATTCAATAGGTGGCAGACTACGCGCAAATAAACGACGTAGCTGCTGCAAGCATCGCGCAGATCAACGACGTCCCCTACGCAAACTGTGCGGAGGTCAACGACTGCACCTCTCCGTCGTTGGGGGCCACTCGTTGGGTTGTTGGGGCAGACGACGGATTGATTGCACACGCCGCAAACTCTGACCGCACGTCGTGGACTACATACGGCGGTGTGACCGGTGGCGGTACGCACGACAACAAGTTCGATATTCAGTTCGGTCAAAATGCCAGTGGCCAAGGGGTGTATGTTTGCACTCGAGACGGCGGTGTCAGAGAGATTCAGATTTCCGGCACAGACGTGACGGCAAATGCAGCTTGGACTGACATCAACATTGACGGGACAAGCTCGAACGTCAAGATGCTGACCGTCGCTTGGGGTGCTCGATCAGATGGCACTGCAGCAGGCACTTGGTTTGCCGTTGGGCAACAAACCAGTTCCCACCAAAAGATTTACCGTTCGACAGATGGTGGCGTTAACTGGAGTGCGATTGACTTGTCTGGTTTGAGCGGTCACAGCAGCTCAGTATGGATCAACAACATCGCGTCAGACGGTAACGGTAACTGGGCATTCGTCCAAGGAAATCGGTTCTATTACAGTACAAATGATGGGCAATCGTTTGCCGTTTCGACTCCTTTCGACGTTGGCGCAAACAACAAGGGTGTGCCCGGAAGAGCACATGCGTTGATTTTTACCAACAACTCTTGGGTCTTGATGTACAGCAACTCATCACAGATTCATGTGCGTTCCTGCGCGGCCTCTGACATCACCGATTGGGGTGATGAACGACGATTGAATAACCTTCAGCATATGTCGGCCAACACTGAAAAAGGAAACATGGCTGCAAACGCCAGTGGCAGAGTCGTGGCAGTCACGATGAAAAATGAAGCCGACTTGTACTTCTTTGATGTGAACGGCAAAACAATCACAGCAAACATCCCAAGCCCAGCTAATGGCAACGGTACAGAGCTTGCGAGCGGTAGCAACTACGTCAACTTGTCCATGAGCAGTGACAACATCAAAGACGTTGCCACGGACGGAAACACTTGGTTGTTGGCCTGCCAAGATGGAGACATCTGGGAAAGCACCAACGATGGAGAGTCTTGGAGTCAGATTGCAAATGAGCAGGGAGCTGATGCAGCAGACGACTTCACATCCATCACTTGCGACGTACTCTTACCCCTTTAAGGAGAAATCATGGAAACCCTCAAAACCAAGATCTCGTCCAGGAAGTTCTGGGCCGCATTCATCGGGGCATTGCTCCCACCAATCTTGGCGTTCGTCAGTGAAGACATTGCTCTGGGAGAGGCACTCAAGCTTACTGCTGGAGTTTGCGTTTCTTACATCTTGGGTCAAGGTTACGTAGACGCAGCTGAGAAAAAAGCCGTCGTTTCAAACGCAGAGTAAAGGAGCTCATCATGGCCATGAACGAAGAAGATTCAAAGAAGCTTGCCAAGATTGAAGATATGGGAGGCAAGAACCTCACACCTGCCCAGAAGGCAGTCATGGTGAAGTTCGCTACGATCGACATCAAGGGTAAGAAACCAAAGGATTCGATGTCGGTTGACATTCCTTCAGGTCCCAAGGTCGTACCAAAGCCACGCAAGTTGCCTACTATGCAAGACGAACAATAGTGTATGGCACTTTCCAAGACCAAGTTTGAAGACGCATTTAAGTACGAGGTTGTGCAAGAGACCGCGTGTGATGAAAGCGCAATTGTCAACACCACCTCTGGTCCTGGGTCGATACATGGTGTTCCGCATCCCTGCAAACGCAACCACCATGATCGAGATTCCACAGGGACTGCCGTACACTTACTTGAGCTTTGCTGTAACTGCAAACCCTAACCCTCAGGACAACACTGCTCCCGCAGCTGGTGTAAATGTCCGCTTTTTGGTGGGCTGATGGCTTCTGTAACAACAACTGCATTGACTGAGCTGGGAGGTAAGTACGTCTTAAATCGCTCTGCAAAGGGCACTGATCAAGACAGTGTGGATCAAAGAAATGCATTGACCGGAAGTGGCACCATTTACATGATTGAAATTGACAATGAGGCAAACTCATCTGCTGTGTATTTGAAGATTGTCGATGGGACAACGGCCACTCCGTCAACATCCACAGCAAATGGAGCTGGAACACCCGATTTTTCCTTCCGTGCTCCGGCGTTTGAAAAGATGTGCTACGCATTTCCTGCAGGCTTGGCTTTGTCGACTGGCTTGTCATACTGGGTCACAACGTCTGCAGCCGTGGGTAGTCAAGCGAATGCTACCAGCGACGTTATCGTCCGAATACTTTGTGCGTAGAGAGTGAGGAATGTTGAACATGGAACCTGTGACATTGACTGTAATAGCGGTTGTAGCGTCTCTGGGCGTCGGATTTGGAGCAGGCTGGGGTCTGAAGCCTGATGCGGGCGCAAAGGCGATTGAGGCGCAAACTGAGGCTATCGCTGAACTCAACAGTGGTAATCAAGAGCTGGTGGCAAAAGTACAGGCAGTTGCAGTTGAGGAAGCTGAACGCGAAACCGCGATTGCAAATAAGTTGACCGATGTTCCCCCACCATGCATCAGTGAACTCGGTGGTGACCCGATGTCACTTCAATGCATGTGGGCTCTGTGCATTCGCACTGGCGAAACAGATAAGCAACGATGCGAGCCGTCAAAGTTGACCGACCAATTGCTTGGGTCTTATAGTTGTCCTGAGCCTCAGTAGGCCAAAGGAGCTGCCGTGGAAATTAAAGATTTGGTCGTTCCTGGGATTACGGTTGTGTTTGCAGCTGGGATTTCATTCGCCTCTCTTGAGTCATCCGCTCAAGATGTAGAAGAACTCGATAAGCGCGTGACCGTTCTTGAAAGCAAGAAGGCAACGAGCATGACTCACCAAGAGGTGGTCGATGTCAAGATTGAAGGTGTTGAGAAGCGTCTGGATAAGATGGAAGACATTGTTTCTAAAATGCTTGAGAACCAGCAGCACCAAGCGGTCAATATCGCTCAGATCTGCCAAGCAACCAACGCCAACTGCAGTAGCGGAAACTGACATGCAACCTGAGATTCTCGACTACGCTCAATCGTTAGGTCATACCGTCTTCTTGAACGGCGAGTACAACATCAACATCATCGGCATTCGCAGTGCTCACCACCAGCCGAATCGATTTGATGACACGATTCACTGCGTATACAAAGACGAAAACGGTGATTGGATTCAAAAGTCTTGGCCCTGCACTACAGAGCCCGGAAAGTACTGGCTTGAGAATCCAACCAACGTGAATGGGACTGCCGTGCTTGTCCCAGGGCAGTATCGCAGCGTTTGGAAGATTGACCTGCATCAAGGCAAGTACGAAGCGCTGTGTCAGCGCAACGGTCAGGTCAAGGTATATCGAGACGACAACAAGGATGACATCATCGACTGTGACCCAGACTCCATCAGCGAGGGGTACTTCGGAATCAACATCCACAAAGCCGGAGCTCACTCGACGCAGATTGATCGATGGTCTGCAGGATGCCAAGTTTTTGCGAACGAATCCGACTTCAATGAGTTCATGGTGATTTGCCGAAAGGCTCGAGAAAAGTGGGGAAACGCCTTCTCTTACACTTTGATTCTCGAAGACGATAAAGCGGTGACGTAGTGGAGGCGTTGGTCGATTCTTTATTGGCTGACGGTCACTTAGGGGTATTCGCGGCTTTCCTACTGTATCAGTTCATCACGATGCAGAAGCGGCTCGACAAGCTTGTGGAGGGCTTTCAAGAGCAAGTAGAGCAGATGCGTGCCGAGTACAACGAGCGCACGGAACGTATGCGTGAACGGTATGACAACGTCATAAAAGAATATCGGGATCGCGAAGACACCCAATCCAAAGATTTTCTAATTACTCGAACTAAAGTACACAATGACATCGTGTCCAAACTGGACCGTATCTTAGATCGAGACAAGTAGGTTTTCATGAAATGCGTCGTACAAGAAGGTTCGGATTGCAAGCTTGATATTGGAGCACCAATCCGCATCTACGACGAAGACCCAGCCAAGAAGGAGATTGAGACAGTGGCAGAAGAAACTACAGTTAAACAGCCCGCTCCCACACCAAAAGTAGAACCGGCACCCGCACCAGTTCCCGAAACCGTCGCACCAAGTCCTCAACCCGTGACGGTTGCGAATCTTGATGTGGGGGTCGAGCCTCCGCAGTTGACTGTAACACTTGGCGTTTCTCAAGACATCACTGCAGCTGCCGATGCGGCCAAGTCGTTGGGTGGGGACCATGCCCCGATGGTCGCTATTGCCCTGGCTGGTATGGCTGTGGCTGGTGGGTCCAAAGCATGGAGCTACTACCGTGACCGTGCAGAGCAGAAGCACGAACAACAGATGCAAAAGCTGAAGATGGAAGCGCAGTCACAAGGCATGGAGGGAGAGCAACCCCCACCTTGCAAGGCTGCGAGTGCAAAGATGCAAGCTGAGCTGGATGAGCTGAAGTCCAAGCTGAGTGCAGTGCAAAAGAAAACGTCGATGATCTCTGCAGACTTCGATGGCGAAGACGTGGAGCGTCAAATCAAGCGCATGAAAAAGCGCATCGACGAGCTCTTCGAAATCACCGAGCAAAAATGATTGTCACTGCTTTGATTTTTTTTGGAACGTTCGTCATCTTACCGGCAGGGTTGAGCTTTGCCGTAGATGGTGATGGTCGAACCAAAAAACGCAAACTCGAACCAGTCACTGTTGAAGTCGAGGTCGAGCCCGAGCCTGAGCCTGAGGTTGAGCCTGAGCCGTTACCACCGCCTGAGCCCGAACCTGAACTTGTCCCCACAACCGTAGTGACAATCACGCCCAAGTGTGATGATGACGAGTCGGTGGGTCGACTGCGATCTGCGACTTTCAAGTTCTTGTCACAAGTCAGCGACTTACCACCCGACGTGTCTTTCAATGTCACTGACTGCACCGAAGAAGGCATGGTGGACATTGAAATCGTAGAGGTCGAAAAACGATAAACCTAACCCCCCACCCGGTAGGAATCGCCCATGCTCACGTCCCGAGATGGGAACAGACGATGTGGGTGGGGGGCCAGGCGGGCCGTTACTTAGTAGCAGGTGCTGGTGCCACACCTTGAGTAGGCGCGATGGCATCGTTCAGCATATCCAAAACGCGCGACAATCCCTCTGGAGGCCCGTCGTCTCGAGCTACGACCTTGACGTCGTACTTGGCGCTGTTGTCGCTGCTACGGCTGTTTTCGCTGTGGTTAGCCACAGAGCCATGCACAGTGACCTCGCAAGAGAACAGACCTGCGTTGTACTTGGCCTTCGCTGTAAGGTCAGCCTTACTGTCCGAAGTGGTCTTGCTCGACGTGGAGGACTTGACCTCCATGGTGAACCGAACCTCTGCTTCCTTGACTGAAAGGGCTGGAGTGTTGATCATCGCAAGAAGTGGAACCTGAAGATCCACCTTTTCCATCGTGGTATTTCCGGCAGCGTCTTGAACCGGCCTGTTGAAGCCAAAGTCAACGGTGCGCGCGGACAAGTTACCCTTTCCGTCGTCGTTGAGACCGACATCCTTGATGAAGTCACTTGATGCCTTTGCGAGCAAGGTCTGAGCGTTACATGCAGCCTTGAGCGGTCCACCAATGAGTTGCTCCATTGGAAGTCCACCAAACTGTGATGACATCTTTACGAGTTGATCTGCCATGAGTGACTCCTACGGAAGCAGTTTGATGAGCTGGTCATCGATTCTTGCATAACCCTCTGGGGGCTCACTGCCCTTGAAGATCAACTTCAGTTTAGCAGCGTTGCTTTCTTTTTGAAACCACGACGGGGTTTTTGCACATGGTCGGACCATCAACTTCCCTTTTTTCTTATCCGCAGTCAGACCGCATATTTCCACAGACATTTCCACTTCGAGAGTATCCACTCGAAGGCTCTGGCCAGTCGTGAGGGATTGGAGCGGGACCGGAACTCTTTTGTGTACCAGTACTCCATCTTCCCATGTTGGGAGTTCCATGACGACCATGCGAGGTGCATATACGTGTCTTCCGTCGTCATCAGTGATCGGTTCTCCATCCTTATCAACCTTCAGCTCCCAGAACTCCTGGTTCGTGATTGAATCCAGTTCATGACGTTCCGCGATGTCGGTCGCCGCTATAACAGCGGACTGAATGGAATGGACAATGTCGTCTAAAGAATGATCAGCCATTGGTTGAACCGTAGCCATCCTTGGCCCAGCCACCGCCCTTCAGGACAAAGCTCGTCAGTGCAATCTCCTTCTTCATGTCCTTTGAGCACTTTTTGCAGCTGGGCTGGGGATCACCAAATGCTTGGAGGACTTCGACTTTTACATCGCAGTCCTCGCATTTGAACACGTAGAGTGGCATCAGCCTTCGAAGTCGGTAGGAATCTCCAGCTCTTCTGCTGGTTCTTCAGGCTTGACTTCAACAGATCCCGATTCCTTCTGAATCATCAGTGCAGCGAGCTGCTTCAGTAGGGCTTTCATTTCGGGGTCGCCACCATTAGATGCTGCGTTCTGAGCTTGAATTGCCTCGATGAGTTCCTTGTTGGAACCACTGACATCAACCTTGACGTCGACCAGCGGCACGCCGTTCTGGTACTGCAGATCACGCTCGTTCTTTGCATCCACAAACTTCACGGCAAGCATAATGGTATCGTCACCTCGTTTGTTTGGTCGGATGGCACATTCGTAATCCATGACGCACCACTCACCGTTGGGCTGAACCAAACGAATGTGCTTAGTCATTCCCTCAATCGTCTTTCCGATTTGTTCCCGATACAAGGGCTCGTCGACATGGTTCAGCATGCCTTTGAGCGTCCACTCTGCCTTCTTGATTTTGGTCCGATACTTGGCGAACTCTTTCTTGGCCTTTTTGTCAATGACACGACTCGCCATCTCGGATTCGAGAATGTCCATGAGAATGTTGGGTTGAATGATGAACTTGCGATCTACTTCCTTCCCTGCCTTCTCAGACATCATGAGCTTGTATGGGGATAGGCTGCTTGCGGCTTCGTCGAGTAGCGACATGGGTGCTCCTTATGAGGTGAAATCTTCTTCGGGCTCTGGCAAATCGTTCGCTTGAGCTCGTTCAACCAAGTCTTTGACTTTCGTCGTCCTCTTGGATTTACGCTTGGGTTGCTGAACTTCAATAACATTTTCTGATGCTACTGTGTTGTCCGGTTCGATAACATCGGATTCGAACGTTGCATCGATCACGTTTGGTTCTGTGAAATCACTGGCGATGTCGTGCTCCACCACTGCCTTAGTCTTGGGGGACAGTGGGAGGTACTTACAGATGCGACGCACGACAGTCTTACGCCACATCTCTTCTGTGTGTTGAGCCCAAGGACCCGAGTCCGGGTTGCGAGAGGACTTTCGAATCTTGTTGATTTGATCACGTCTCATGACCTCTACCTGATGACCACCATTCTTGAAGTGCGCTACCGCGTATGCCAGTCGAAGAGGACCAGGGTCCCCATCAAAAAACTGCTTGTGGTGCAGCTTCTTTCCGCCATCAAGATCGAACGAGCATTCGAACTCGTCCTTTTCATACACAACCTCAGCTGTGAAATGAGACACGTCGCCGGAACGAAGAACGAGTTCCATCAAACCTGTATACTCAATCCACAGCTCGGCATCGTAGGTCTTCTTGGACTTGTTCCACATTGGAACCAATGAAGCTCGATGGAGAGCCCCACCGGCAACGAGGTCCAGCTCACAAGCTTTGGCGAGTGCCATGTACACTGACGTTGGGCTGCACTGAACCAAGCGTTCGTTCTTCGATGCCTCGAACATTGCAGTACGGATGATTCGATCTACGTCCGCACCCTCTGGTGCGACACTGACCAAGCTTCCTCGCTTCTTTTCAAGGAAGTCATTCAAGTGTACAAGTTTGTCTCTGGTGGTCAATGCTGTGCTCATGTTGCCTCTTTTACTCGCAAGATGCGATTACCTGGTTTTTCAACGACGAACTTGTCGTAAAGCTTGGGATGTTTTTCTCTGAAGGCATCCTTGTCGAACACCTTTCGTGGCTTGCTCTGCTTCCAAGTGGCCACCCCTTGAATGCCACTATCATCGCCTATCTTGACTC
>LULK01000740.1_pt1 | contig 14254 bp, 12 predicted proteins | sample 728181 | NCBI WGS metagenome assembly LULK01 (sample SAMN03860291, study PRJNA289734) | marine metagenome | biome: seawater column; feature: ocean; material: water; isolation source: Red Sea water column Station 169 - depth 10m | place: Saudi Arabia: Red Sea | collected 2011-10-15 | depth 10 m | reverse complement strand
CCTTCATCTAAAATATCAATATAAATTTTTTTATCCTCCAATTGTGATACTTTTACAGTTATAGTTTTGTTATCCTCACTAAACGATATTGCATTATCTAAAAGATTTGCAATTATTTGTTCTATTCTATTTTCAATTCCATTGATAAAATAGTTTTTCTTTCCATCATTTTCATAAGAAATTTCTATTCCTCTTTTTACTTTGTAAATATTATTAAAATCATCAACAACAGACTTTATAAGAGGTTCAATATCTAATTTTTTTATCTTTTCCTTACTTAAGGCCACCTCATCTTTTAGCATTTGAGAATAATCTGTGATTAGTCTCTCTATTCTCTGGACATCATGACTTAAGATATTTACTAATTTCACTCTTTGATCTATATCGTTTGTATCTTGTAGGATCTCTGATGCACTTTTAAGAGAGGCTAATGGATTTCTGATTTCATGCACAAGATCTGTTGAAAAATTTTCAGCTTGCGAAATTCTTTTTTGTAATTCTAAAGTCATATCATCTAGAGAACTGGAGAGTAATCCGAGTTCATCGTTCCTGAGTTTTAAGTTCTCAATGTTTGTTATTTTTGAATTTTTTTCCTTAATCGTTTTTGTATAAGTAACCAAATTCTTTATTGGTTTCAAAAAATATCTATTTAAAACAAATGAAAAAATTAAAATTACTATTCCAACAGCAATAGCTGTTCTGATAATAAATGTTTTTCTTTCATCGATGGCAGCTTTAATATCATTTGCATTTTCGCTAATTGCTAAATATCCAATATTTTTGTCGTTTTTCATTACATTTTTAATAGTTGTTAATTTAAATTTATTAAATTCATTTTCAGTAAACGTTAATGGTATTCCGTAATTTTTGGTCTCAACATAATTAGACAAGATATCTTTTAGTGATACATCATTTTTACTACCCACATTTGTATTCTTATCCTCTTTAATTTCTTTTGTTTTATCTTCGTTCAACATATCCAATTCCACTATATCTAATCTTGTAGAAAATGATCTTGGGTCAAGATCTAAAGTATCTGTGTCTCCAACTAAGTTTAATTCATTATCAAAAAAAATAACTCTATCTAAATTTTGGAAGAGAAATCTTGTAGAAAGTAAAAATTTTCTTATATCTTCCTCAATAAATCTGACGTTAAGTCTATTAAGATTATCAATAGTATTATTTATAATTTCTATATGATTAGAAGATTTTTTCTTTATTAAATTTGGCTGAACATTTTCTAAATATATAAATGTAAATAATCCAATTATTGTAAAGAAAATAAAATTTATAAATAAAAATTTTTTTAATATGGACAAATTTTTAAGAAAGTTGCTTAGCATTAGCTAACATTCCACCTGTACCCACTTCCATATCTGGTTTCAATAGCTGAAAAATCTGGATCAACCTTTTTAAATTTTTTTCTTATTCTCTTTACATGACTATCAATAGTACGATCTTCAATATCTGTGTCCTCTCTGTAAGCAATATCCATCAATTGTGCTCTTTCTTTTATAATACCAGGTCTTTTTGCCAATTCTTTAACAAGTAGGAATTCTGTAGTAGTTAATTTATCAGGTAATTGTTTGCCATTCCATTCACATTCTAATTGCGAAGGATCTAATTTTAATTTTCCGTGAGATATAATACTCTTATTCTCTTCAATAGTATCTTTTGTATCTTTTTTTCTCAGTTGAACTCTAATTCTCTCAATTAATACTTTTATTGAAAAACCTCCAGATTTTTTGACAAAATCATCTGCCCCCAACTTTAGTCCTAACAATTCATCTATCTCGTCATCTTTAGAAGTTAAAAATATCACTGGCAATGAAGTTTTTTTTCTTAATTTTTTTAATAATTCTTCTCCATCCATCTTTGGCATTTTTATATCAATGATTGCTAGATCAGGCGGAGTCCTTGTTAATCCAATTAATGCACTCTCACCATCTATATATGTTTGGACTTTAAAACCCTCTTTTTCTAGAGCTATACTGAGGCTTGTCAGGATGTTTCTATCATCATCAATCAAAGCAATTGTTTGTTTGTGCATACTACAATATAAAAATACTAAATTGTTCTAATTTGGGCAATCAAATTAAATTAATGAAGTGAACCCCAATTATCGCCAGTATTTAAATCTACTGTTAAAGGTATCGAAAATGAGTGGTGATCGCTGTTAACAACACTAGTCATTTCATCAATAATTATTTTGCTTATTCTTCTTACATCTGATTTTGGAGTTTCAAAAATCAATTCATCATGGATTTGCAATAGTATTTTTGTTTTTTTATTTTTTTCTTCTAATAGTTTTTTTTGCAATCTTATCATTGCTAATCTCATAATTTCAGACGCAGATCCCTGTATTGGAGCATTTATAGCTGCTCTTTCTTGAAAATTTCTTACATTATAATTTTTATCATTAATGCTAACAAAATGTGATTTTCTTCCAAAAATATTATTCACAAAACCACTTTTTCTACAAAATTTAATAGTGTTATCCATATAAACTTTAATTTCAGGAAATTTTGCAAAGTACGAATTCAAAAATTCTTCTGCTTCATGGTTGGAAACGTTAATTTGTTTAGCTAATCCATATTGTGAAATTCCATAAATAATACCAAAATTAATTGCTTTTGCTTTTCTTCTTTGATCATCGTTAACTTTTCTGATATCAACATTAAAAATCTGACTTGCCGTTAAAGAGTGTATATCCTCATTATTTTTAAAAGCCTTTTTAAGTTCTTTTACGTCAGCAATATCTGCTAAAATTCTCATTTCAATTTGATTGTAATCTGCAGAGATCAAAGAATGATCTTTCTCTGCTATAAATGCTTTTCTGATATCTTTGCCATCCTCAGACTTTATTGGAATATTTTGTAGGTTTGGTTCACTAGAAGCTAATCTTCCTGTGGTAGTTGCAGCAAGTAAAAAGGAGGTGTGAACTCTTTTTGTTTTAGGATTAATGTGCTCTGGCAAAGTATCTGAATAAGTATTTTTTAATTTTGATATTTGTCTCCAATCTAAAACTAATTGTGGAAATTTATGACCTTTAAATGCCAAATCCTCCAATACCGCCGCACTTGTAGCGAAACTACCTTTTTTAGTTTTTTTTAGATCAGCAATTTTGAGCTCATTATACAAAATTTCACCAAGTTGTTTTGGCGATGCAATATTAAATTTTTTTTTTGATATTTTAAAAACTTCTTTTTGAATCTTTAAAATTTTTTTTTCAAAATTTGAAGATAAAATTTTAAGAAACTTATTGTCTATTTTGATTCCTTCAATTTCCATGTTTGCAAGAATTGTAATCATTGGTTTTTCAAAAAGTTCGTAAACATTAATCATTTTTTCATCTTTAAGACTTTTATAAAATTTTTTATAAAGTCTATAAGTAATATCAGCATCTTCAGCAGCGTAATTTTTTGCTTTTTCAAGATCGACTTCACTAAAATTTATTTCTTTTTTTCCAGTTCCCACTAAATCTTTAAAAGCTATTGTTTTGTGACCTAAATGGATTTCAGATAGTGTATCCATATTATGCCTATTTTTCCCCGCATCGAGAACATATGACATAAGCATTGTGTCCTCCATTGAGGTAATTTTTATACCTTGCTTAAGTAGAACTATAAAATCAAACTTTATATTTTGACCAATTTTTTTTATACTAGGATCTTCAAATAAAGGTTTTAATTTTTTTAAAACAAGATCTTTATGAATATTTTTTTCAGTATTATGGTTAATAGGAATATAACAAGCTTTACCAATTTTTGAACTTAAAGAAATTCCTATCAAGTCTGCTTGATGAGGATCTAAAGAACTTGTTTCAGTGTCAACAGCAAGCTCTCCAACCTCCTCGGCTTCTTTAATCCAATCGTCTATTTCTTTTATATCATTAATTAAAAAATAATTCTTATTTGAAATTTTTTCTTGGACTTCAATAATTTTAGTATCTTTTTTTTTATCCTCAAAATTTGGCTCACCATAAGTTGAAATAGCTGAACTAAGTAATCTATTGAATTCCATTTCCCGTAAAAATTTATAAAGCTTTTCTTTATTTATTTGTTTTAATTGAAATTCCTCTGGATTTTTTTCAATTGGAGCATCATTTTTCAATGTTACTAATTTTTTGCTGATTAAGGCTTTGTCTCGATTTTCGAGTAAAGTTTCTCTTCTTTTGTTTTGTTTAATCTCACTTGCAGATTTTAGAAGGGTTTCCAAGTCTCCGTATTTATTTATCAACTCAGCTGCAGTTTTTACACCAATTCCTGGGACACCGGGTACATTATCACTACTGTCTCCGGCTAATGCCTGTACATCTATCACCTTATTAGCTGTAACACCAAATTTTTTTTGAATATCTTCATCGTTAATAAATTTATTTTTCATTGGATCATAAATTCGAACACCTTTTTTATATAATTGCATTAAATCTTTGTCTGAGGAAACTATTGTCACCTTGGCCCCAACTTTTAAAATCATATCTGTATAGGTCGCTATTAAATCATCTGCTTCATAGTTAGTTAGCTCAACTGATGGTAAATTAAATGCTAATACAGACTTTCTAATATAATCGAATTGAGGTGCTAAATCGTCAGGTGCTTCTGCTCTATTAGCTTTATAGTCTTTGTAAATTTCATTCCGAAATGTCTTTCTGGCTGAGTCAAAAATAACCGCGAAGTGAGATGGTTTTTGTAAATTTTCTTTTGACTTAGAATCTTCTAGAAGTTTAAAAAGCATACTACAAAAGCCACTTACAGCTCCAGTTGGCAAACCGTCACTTTTTCTTGTTAAAGGCGGAAGAGCATAGTAAGCTCTAAATATATAGCCGGATCCATCAATTAAGTAAAAGTGATCTGTTTTTTGAATCTTGCTCATTATAAATTAATATAGATTATTAAAAAAATAAGAGTATTATTATTTTATGGAACTTACTAAAAACATTATCAACAATACAAAAATAATCAAATCAGCTATTTTGGTAATAATTGGGACAGCTTTACTAGCTATATCATCTAAGATACAAACTCCATTTACTTTAGTGCCCGCGACTATGCAAACTTTTGTAGTTATGTTTCTTGGGATTATATTGGGATATAAATTAGCAACACTAACTGTTATTTTATATTTGATTGAGGGATCTTTTGGACTACCAGTTTTTGCTAAAGGTGGTGGCATTGGATATCTTTTAGGTCCAACAGGAGGTTACCTAGTTGGTTTTATTTTTACTGCATTTTTTGCAGGTCATATAAATGAAAATAAAGACCCGATAATTGTGTTTTTATATTTATTATTTTCGGTAAGTTTAATTTATATTCTTGGATTAGGAGGTCTGTGGAATTATATGGGTTTCGATAAGACTTTTAATGATGTTTTCTCAGTTGGAGCAAAACCGTTTTTACTAATAGAAATCTATAAAATCTTGATACTCACAGTGCTATCAAAACAACTACTAAAAATTAGGAGATTTACTTAGGAGATCTTTTAGATAAAATTCGTTGTAAAGTTCTTCTATGCATTTTTAGTCTTCTTGCTGTTTCAGAGACATTTCTGTTACATAATTCAAAGACCCTGTGTATGTGTTCCCATTTTACTCTGTCAGCTGACATCGGATTTTCTGGTGGAACTGCCTTTTTGTTTGGATCAGCTAAAAGAGCTTTTTCCACATCATCTGCATCTGCAGGTTTAGCCAAATAGTCTATGGCACCCTCTTTGATTGCAGCTACAGCAGTAGGAATATTTCCATAACCAGTTAACATTATTATTCTGCTTGATGAGTTATTTGATTGTATTTCTTTTACTACCTCTAATCCATTGCCATCATTCAACCTTAGATCAACTACAGCAAAACCAGGTTTTTTAGATTTGACCGACTCTATACCTTTTTGCACACTCTCAGCTTGAAATACCTCAAAACCTTTTTTTTCCATTGCCCTAGCCAATCTCTCTCTAAAAGGATTGTCATCATCGACAATTAATAGTGATTTGTTCTCAAAATCACTCAAATTTTTCAATGTAGCGTCTACTCTCATAAGCCTTATATGGTGTTTTTTTTCCACGATTCAATAGGGTATTATTTTCTTTACATTGCCTTACTATTGGATTAATTGCTCGATTTATTAAAGTTTTTTAAATAAAAAGCTTTTTTTTTGTTAAATTTTTTTTGAGGGGGCATTTATATGCAAAAATTTACATCAGTTGAAAATTTAGTAAATCAGCTGAAACCAGATAAACCGGTCTATTGTATAAGAAAGAAATCAATTCTTTCTGCATCAAAGTTTTTTCAAAAAAAATTTCCCGGTAGAATTTTATATGCCGTTAAAACAAATCCTCATCCAGAAGTAATTAAAACTCTCGTAAAAAGTGGTATCAGTGAATTTGATGTTGCATCAATATCAGAAATTAAGTCTGTTAGAAAATTTAGCCAGAGTGCAAAATGTTCTTTTATGCACACGGTGAAAAGTCGTGAGGATGTAGAAGAAGCTTATTTTAAGTATGGCGTAAAAACATTTGCACTAGATACTAAAGAAGAATTAATAAAAATAATTGAGAGTACTAAAAATGCTAAAGATCTTGAAATTTTTGTAAGGGTTGCAGTATCAAATGAACACGCAGAAATAGACTTATCAAAAAAATTTGGAGCCATGAACAATGAGGCTACTGGATTATTGAGACTTGCAAAACAATATGCAAAAAAAATTGGCTTGAGTTTTCATGTTGGATCACAATGTATGCATCCAATTTCTTACACAAAAGGAATAGCTGAGATAGGTAATATAATTAAGAAAACAAAAATTGTACCAGAATACATAAATGTTGGTGGAGGATTTCCAACTATATACCCAGATTTAATTCCGCAATCATTAGATAATTATTTTCAAGAAATAAAAATGAGTTTAGATAACTTAAAATTAAATAACTTACCTGAAATCATATGTGAACCAGGAAGAGCATTAGTTGCTGAAAGCGGATCAACAATTGTTAGAGTAAACTTAAGAAAAAAACAAAAGCTTTATATTAATGATGGTACTTATGGCACTCTTTTTGATGCTGGAACACCAAATATAGTTTTCCCGTCAAAATTAATTAAAGAAAGTTCTAATAAAATAATTTCTAAAAAGTTAACAGCCTTTGATTTTTATGGTCCAACTTGTGACAGTATGGATTACATGAAAGGTCCTTTTGTTTTACCCAATAATATTAAAGAAAATGATTATATCGAGCTTGGTCAGCTTGGTGCATATGGTCTTACATTTAGAACAGAATTTAATGGTTTCTTCTCTAATGAAATTTATGAAGTTGAAGATAATCCAATAATGAGTCTATATGGGAAAGACGCTAATAAAGCTATATTAGTTGCTTAATGTCTGAAAAAAAAAATCTTGGCCATAATAGCAAAAAAGATTTTCTTAAAAGCCCAGTTGAACATATAGATATTACCTCATTTGACTCTAGAAAAATTATTTCTTCCATGAAAAAAATGTCTTTTGTTTCAAGAGAAACAGCAAATGCATCTGAGATATATAATGAGATGTTGAAAGATAAGGATTGCACAATATTTCTAACCTTAGCTGGATCTACTTCTGCAGCTGGATGTATGCATATTTACCGAGATATGGTGAAGTATAATATGGTCGATGCAATTGTAGCAACTGGTGCATCAATAATTGATATGGATTTTTTTGAGGCGCTTGGATTTAAACATTATCAGGGTTCTCAGTACCAAAATGATAATGAATTAAGAAATAACTACATAGATAGGATTTACGATACTTACATTGATGAAGAAGAACTTCAAATGTGTGATAAAATAATAGGTGAAATAGCTGACAAGTTGGAACCTAAAGCTTATACATCAAGAGAGTTTATAAAAGAAATTGGAAAATATTTAAAATCAAATGCAAAGAAGAAGGGTTCTTTGATAGAAACTGCATATGATAATAATGTTCCAATATTCTGTCCAGCATTTACAGACTCCAGTGCAGGTTTTGGCCTAGTAATGCATCAAGAAAGAAATCCTAATAATCACATCACAATAGATTCTATTAAAGAATTTAGAGAATTAACTGAAATAAAGATTAAATCCAAAGGTTCTGGACTATTTATGATTGGTGGTGGAGTTCCAAAAAATTTTATTCAAGATACTGTTATATGTGCTGAACTTTTAGGTAAAAATGTAGATATGCATAAATATGCTGTGCAAATTACAGTTGCAGATTCAAGAGATGGTGCTTGTAGCAGCTCAACACTTAAAGAGGCAAGTTCATGGGGTAAAGTCGATACAACCAAAGAACAAATGGTTTTTGCTGAAGCAACATCTGTTTTACCATTGATTGCAAGTGATGCTTATCACACAGGTGAGTGGAAAAATAGAAATAGAAAAAACTTTTCCAAAATATTTTGATTGATGATCAAAAAAGTAAAAATTGGAATTATTCAGAGTAAAATTTCAGATAATTTTAAAAAAAATTTAATTTCAGCTATAAAAAATATAAAGAAAGCAGCGTCAAAAAAAGCTAAGATAATTTGTATGCCAGAACTGTTTTTATCAAGTTATTTTTGTCAAACAGAAAGTCATTCTAATTTTAAGCTAGCAGAAAAAATACCAGGTAAAACTACAAAAATATTTTGTGAATTAGCAAAAAAATTACAAATAGTATTAATGATTTCATTATTTGAAAAAAAAACGCACGGTTTCTATCATAATACTAGTATTGTTATTAGTGAAAAAGGTAAAATTTTATCTAAATATAGAAAAATGCATATTCCAGATGATCCTGGTTATTATGAGAAATTTTATTTCACTCCCGGCGATTTAGGTTTTAAATCTGTAAAAACCAAGTTTGGCAAAATTGGACCTTTGATATGTTGGGATCAGTGGTTTCCTGAAGCTGCAAGGTTAACTGCACTAAAAGGTGCACAAATAATTTTTTACCCTACTGCCATTGGTTGGCATCCTAAAGAAAAAAGGGAATTTGGAAAAACTCAATTAAACTCTTGGATCACAATGCAAAAATCTCACGCAATTGCAAACGGTACTTACGTGGTTGCAGTAAACAGAGTTGGTGTTGAAAAAAAAGGAAATAAAAAAATAGAGTTTTGGGGAAACTCAATGATAATTAATCCAAGTGGAGAAATAATTGGAGAACTGGGCAATAAAAAAGAGGAAATATTAATCCGTGAAATAGATTACAAAAAAATTGATACCACTAGAGAACATTGGCCCTTTTTAAGGGATAGAAGAATCGACTTTTATAAAGGCATACTAAAAAATCCTGTAGATGAGTGAGGAGCTTAAAAAATTCAGAATGCCTGCTGAATGGGAACCTCAAAAATCAGTTTGGATTGCTTGGCCATATAATAAAAGTGATTGGCCAGGTTTATATAAATTTATTCCTAAAGTAATTTTAGAAATTATATTTATTATTTCAAAAGGTCTTAAAGTTAATTTGATTGTTAACAAAAAAATAAAAAATATTAAAAAGCTAATAAATTCTAATAAAATCACTAATATTAAATTTCATAATATTAAAACTGATAGAATATGGTTAAGAGACTCCGGGCCAATATTTATAACAAATAGAAAGAAAAATAAAAAAATGATTTTAAATTTTGGTTTTAATGGATGGTCAAAATATAGTAATAAATGGCTCAGGATCAATTCTATTAACTGAGGAGTGTTTACTAAGCAAAACTCAGGAAAGAAATAAAGATTTTATCAAAAAAGATTACGAGGAACTATTTAGAAGATATTTAAATATAAAAAACTTTATATGGCTTAAAAAAGGGATTGCGGGTGATGATACACACGGACATGTTGATGACATAACGAGATTTGTCTCTAGAAATACAATTATGACCGCGATTGAGACTAATAAGAAAGATAAAAATTACAAAAACTTAAGTGAAAATTTGAAAATTTTAAAAGAAAGTAAAAATGAGAAAGGGAAAAAATTTAAAATCATAAAGGTACCTATGCCATCGCCTATCTATATCAAGAATACAAGAGTTCCTGCAAGTTATTTGAATTTTTACATTTGTAATAAAAAAGTACTACTTCCAATATTTAAAGTTAAAGAAGATATTATCGCTATTAAAATATTCAAAAACTTTTTTAGAAAAAAGAAAGTTCAAACAGTTGATTGCAGTAAATTGATATGGGGATTTGGAGCTATTCACTGCATGACCCAACAAGAACCTAAAATTTAGTTAGGCTGCTTTTAATGTACTTAATAGTAGTCTAAAAGGTATAAGCATAACTAAGGCAACAAAAATTTTAACTGCTAAATCTCCTAATGAAAGTGTGGTCCAAGGTATTCCTGTTCCATAAAATGATATCGAGAAGAACAGAAAAGTATCTACTGTTGAGCCAATTAAAGACGATGTTAAAGGAGCTATGTACCATTTTCTTTTTCTCAAATGATCAAAAATTTGAACGTCTAAAAGTTGGGCAATTATAAATGCCGTCCCTGATCCTATTGCAATTCTTATTGAAATGAGATCAGTAAAATTTGTCGAGAATACTAATGTAAACAAAATTCCTATAGTAAAACCAATATATACAATCTTTCTAGCCACAATTTTTCCAAAAGATCTATTGGCCAAGTCTGTGATTAAAAAAGCAATGGGATAACTAAAAGCACCATAAGTTAAGAGCTCTTCTAAACCATAATAGTTAATTGGGAACTGAACCAAGTAGTTTGAGGCTAAAACTACAACTCCCATAATTAATGAGAGTAACAAAAATAATTTATTCATTAGGCATTTTTAGATTGGATTATTTTTTTTTGAAATGGTGATTTAATTAAAAGGCTTTTTTTTAATTTTTTCAATCTTGGTGATAGATTTTTATTTTTTACTGTCTTTAAAAATTCGTCAAAGCTTCCTTTCTTGTCAACTGATCTTACTCCAGCATTGCTGACTGTTAATTTTAAACTTCTTTTTAAAAGTTCACTGGTGAACTTAACTTTTTTTAAATTTGGTAAAAATCTTCTTTTTGTCTTATTGTTGGCGTGACTAACATTATGACCTTTCATTGGAATTTTCCCAGTAAGTTCACATTTTTTTGACATAATAAACCGACTATATAAGATTAGAAAATGCTTGCGTCAAGTTTATAAAATTTGAATCTTATTTTTTTCCTATAATTTCTGAGAAATTCTTAACACCGTCTTTTATCAGTAATTCTTTGAGCTCTTTTTTAATTAAATTTACAATATTAGGGCCTCTATAAACCATTCCTGTGTAAAGTTGAATATAATTAGCACCCGCTAAAAATTTTTCATAAGCGCTTTTTCCTGAATCAACTCCACCAACACCTATAATTTTAATTCTTCCATTGAGAATTTTGTAAAATTTATTAATTAAATCAGTAGATTTTTCCTCAATTGGTTTTCCAGATAGACCCCCTTTTTGATGCTTTTGTATATTATTTAAATTATCCCTAGTTGAGTCTGAAGTATTTGAAATAATAACAACCTCAATGTTATTATTTAATAATACATCTGAAATGTTATTAATTTTTTTATCTTCTATATCTGGAGAGACTTTTACTGCTAATGGAACTGTTGAATTTAATTTTTTTTTTTCATTCTCTATTTCTTTTAACAATTCATTTAATTTTGATTCATCGTGAAAATTTCGTAGATCTTCAGTATTTGGTGAAGAAATATTTATAGTAATATAATCGGCAACATTGTGGAAGGTTTTAAGACACTTTAAATAGTCCTCAAGTCTATTTTCAGAATCTTTATTTGGTCCAATATTTATACCTAGTAAACCAATTTGTTTATTAGATTTAATTCTATGGACTATATTTTCTGCACCAGAGTTATTAAAGCCAAGTCTATTTATTAATGCCTCATCCTCTTCTAATCTAAATACTCTTGGTTTAGGATTTCCGTATTGCTTTAAAGGAGTTATTGTGCCCACCTCTACAAATCCGAACCCCAATTTAAATAATGAATTATATACTTCAGCATTTTTATCAAAACCTGCTGCCATACCAATAGGATTTTCTAATTTTTTATTAAATAATTTTGTTTCAAACAAGGGATTATTTTTTTCACGATCTAAAATATTTGGAATAAAATTAAATTTAAGTGATTTTATAGCCAAATTATGGGCTGTCTCAGGATCTAATTTAAAAATCAAAGATCTTAAATTTGAAAACATCATTTTACTCTTTTTTGTATAAGATCTTTTGTTTCTTGGACACCAAAAAAACTTATAAAAAATCCCATTCGTGGTCCATTTTGGTCACCGAAAACGACTTCATAAATTAATTTAAACCAGTCTCTTAAATTTTTTGAATATCCATTTTCTTTACCAGTTGAATAAATTAATGTTTGGATATCCTCCGGTGACATTTCATCATTACAATTATCTAATGTACTAACCAAAGCCTTAAGTGCAATTTTTTCATCATTATTGGGTATTTTATATTTTTTTTGTTTTTTTATAACATCGTTAAAATATTTAATTGCATATCCTACTAAATCATTAAAAATTGGATAATCTTTTTCCTCAATATCTTTTTTATATTTCTTTACAAATTTCCATAGAAGCTCTTTATTATCAGCATTACTTGTTTCAACAAGATTTAAAAGCATTGAAAAGGACATTATCATTTTTTCTTCAGGAACTTTACTATCATGTACATGCCATACAGGATTCATTAACAACTTGAAATCATCTTGATTTTTCGCCTTATCCAATAATTCTAGATATTCATCAACAGTTTTTGAAACAATTTCTTTATAAAGTTTTTTAGCTCTTTTAGGATTTTGATACATATATAAAGAAAGACTTTCTGGTGAAGCATATTTTAGCCATTGATCAATCGTAATTCCATTTCCCTTTGATTTAGAAATTTTCTCCCCTTTTTCATCCAAAAATAATTCATAAGCGAATCCAGATGGGTTTATTTTTCCTATTAGTTTTATTATTTTTGAGGATAAAATTGCGCTCTCAATAAGATCTTTTCCATACATCTCAAAATCTACATCTAAAGCATACCATCTCATCGCCCAATCTACTTTCCATTGAAGCTTGCAATTACCATCTAGAATACTCATCTCTAAATCTTTCCCATTATTATCAAAAATTATTATCGATTTATCTTTATTCATTTTTTTCATCGGAATTTCCAAAACATGACCTGTATCTGGACAAATTGGTAAAAAAGGACAATATGTTTTCTGACGCTCCTTTCCCAAGGTTGGCAATATGATATTCATAATTCCATCATAATTTTTTAAAATTTCTTTAAGTGATGAATTAAAAAAACCTGACTTGTAGAGTTTTGTTGAACTTTTAAAACTATATTTAAATTTAAAATTATCTAAAAAATTTTTAAGCATTTGATTATTATGCTCTCCAAAACTATCAAATTTTTTAAAAGGGTCTGGAACTCTAGTTAGCGGTTTATGTAAATTTTCTTCAAGCAAATCTTTATTCGGTACATTATCTGGAACTTTTCTAAGTCCATCCATATCATCAGAAAAAGTAATAATTTCAGTAGGAAGATCGGTAAGATGTTTCAAGGCATTAACAACCATTGAGGTCCTAGCAACTTCACCAAAAGTTCCTATGTGAGGAAGTCCACTAGGGCCATAACCTGTTTGTAGAGTAATTTTACCTTTTTTTTCTATTATGGACTTTCTTTCTCGAAGCATTTTTTTTGCCTCAACAAAAGGCCATGCACTTGTTTTGTCTAAATTTTCTTTTTTTATCATTAATAAACTTAATAAATTCTCTAAATTACGAACAACTTAATTCTTATAGAGTTGAAATTTATTTACCATAAAATAATGTTCTTTCAAAATGTCTAATTATAAAACTGTTTTTTTCACACTTGGAATTCTGCAAATAATACTCGGAATTTTTATGTTCATTCCAGTTGGTGTGCAATTTTTATATAATGAAATTGACTCCTCCTTTTTTGGTGCTTCAATAGTAACAATTATTTTTGGAACTTTATTTTTTCTATCAAACCTAGATCACAATAAAAAATTAAATCTTCAACAGGCCTTTTTATTGACTGCTTTATCTTGGTTAAGTATTGCTATCTTTGGTTCACTTCCATTTTTGTTCTCAAGTATTAATTTTTCATTTACGAATGCATTTTTTGAGAGCATGTCTGGTATTACTACTACGGGCTCTACTATTATTTCTAACCTTGAGAATATGCCAAGAAGTATTTTATTATGGAGAGCGTTACTTCAGTGGTTGGGTGGCATTGGTATCATTGTAATGG
>LULK01001514.1_pt1 | contig 14261 bp, 13 predicted proteins | sample 728181 | NCBI WGS metagenome assembly LULK01 (sample SAMN03860291, study PRJNA289734) | marine metagenome | biome: seawater column; feature: ocean; material: water; isolation source: Red Sea water column Station 169 - depth 10m | place: Saudi Arabia: Red Sea | collected 2011-10-15 | depth 10 m | reverse complement strand
GTGAAACGCAGAACGCGACCGAAGCTGTTGAAACTCATGTGCGCGGCGTCCTGTCCATGAACTCGATGCGGTTGCCGAAGGGATCTTCGGTGAAAAAACGGTAACGCCCATCGACGGGGCTGTCATCCTTCGTCGGATGACCATGCGCCTCGACCCGTGCGCGCAACTCGTCGAGCGCGTCGGTGGCGAGCGCGACATGCGCTTTTCTGGCAGGCCGGAAATCGCCCTCGACCCCCAGATGCAATTGCCGGTCGCCGAGCGCGAACCAGCAGCCGCCGCGCGCCGCCATGTCGGCGGGCTTGGGCAATTCGGCGAGGCCGAGAAGCGCGCCATAGAAAGCGCGCGCCCGCGCTTCGCCCCCCACCGGAATGGCGATCTGGACATGATCGAAGGCGAGCGCGAAATCCATGCCCCGCCGATGGCGGGAATCGCGCCGCAATTCAAGCGCGCTCAGCCACGTCACGCGGGGATCGGCACCGGATGGCGGCGGACCGCGATCGCATCAGGCAAGCGCGATGTCCGGTGCGTCTTCCTGCTTCATGCCGATGGTGTGGTAGCCCGCATCGACATGATGGGTTTCGCCGGTGACGCCGCTCGACAGGTCGCTCGATCGTCACATTGCGACGCAGCGGCGCGTTATATTCGTTCCACTTCAGGATCAGGCGGAAATCGCCGATTCCGCTCGCCGCCAGCGTCTTGATCGGTCCCGCCGAGATCGCGTTGACGCGAATGCCCTGCGGCCCATAGTCGTTGGCGAGATATTTGACGCTGGTTTCGAGCGCCGACTTCGCGACGCCCATCACATTGTAATGCGGAATGACCTTTTCGGCGCCATAATAGCTGAGCGTCAGCATCGCGCCGCCGCCCTGCCCGGTTTCGGGATCATAGGGCGCCATCATCGCCGCCGCGCGCTTGGCGACCGCGGTGAAGCTGTAGACGCTGATGTTCATGGTCATCAGAAAGTCTTCGAGCCCGACATCGGCATAGGCGCCGCGCAGCGCCTCCTTGTTGGTGTAGCCGATCGCGTGGACGATGAAATCGATCGTCGGCCAACGCGCCGCGAGCGTGGCAAAGGCCTGGTCGAGATTGGCCATGTCGCTGACGTCGCAATCGATCAGGAAATCGCAGCCAAGCTGGTCGGCGAGCGGCTTCACCCGCTTTTCCATCACCTCGCCCTGATAGGAAATGGCAAGTTCGGCGCCCTGCGCATGCAGGGCCTTCGCGATGCCCCAGGCAAGCGACTTGTCGTTCGCAAGCCCCATGATCAGCCCGCGCTTTCCTTTCATCAGCCCCATGTCATTCTCCGGTCTTGTCGTTACCGACCACAATATCGTCGACGCGCCCAATAGCGTCGTGGCCCAAATCCTCAACCTCGACGAGCGCCGCGTTGAGTTCGGCGCCGATCACCATACCCAATCCGACGAGGTAGAAAAAGAACAGCGCGATCATGACGCCGGCAAGGCTGCCGTATGTCGCGTCATAGCGGAACAGGCTGGCGAGCAAAGGCGGAAGCGCCAGGGTGACCGCCATCCACCACAGGGTGGTGAAGAGCGCGCCGGGCCATTTGGGAAATTGTCGCCCGCGATATTTCGACGGCGTCAGCGACAGGAAGAGAAAATAGATGGCGGCGAACAGCCCCAACCCCGATACGCCGCGCGAAATGGCGACGACGCCCGCCGACTGATAGGCAGAGGGCAGGACGCGTTCGACGAACTGTTCGATGCCGACGATCAGCACCTGCATGCTGAACGAGATCAGCATCAGCACGACCGCGCAGAGCAGCGCGAGCAGGGTGCCGGAGAGGCCGCGCCCCACCGCCAGCGGCGAGACCGTGACCAGCAGCAGGCCGACGGTGGCGCCGATGGCCAGCAGCGCCTCGTGCGCGAGCCGGGCGTCGGCACCGACCGCCGCGGCGTCGATCTCGTCGGGGTCGGCGGTGAGGTCGTCGAGGGAGTAGGCCTGCTCGACGCCGCGGCCGGTCAGGCTCAACGCCCACCAGGGGAAGACGCTGCCGAGCAGCACCAGGAGCACCAGCAGCGCGACGAGCACGACCGCCGGATCGAGGTCGGTGTCGGCCAGCACCAGCCCGGTGACCAGGAAGACGGCACCGACAGCAGCAGGCGGCAGCGTGAGGGCCCGCCCCTCCCCCACGGCCAGCAGCGACAGCGCGCCGACCAGGACCGCGCCGAGACCGGCGCCCACGGCCGAGGGGCCGAAGCCGCCGTCGGCGGCGAGGAGCAGACCGGCCACGACGGCGTACAACGAGGCGGTCCAGGAGACCGCGACCGCCGCCTCCGGCTCGCCCTGGACCCGGGAGAGCACGACGGAGCCGGCGAGCAGCGTTGCGGCGACGAGGGCGGCGGCGGTGCCGGCGAGGGTGGAGTCGGTCTGCAGCAGCAGGCTGCCCGCGCCGAGGACGAGCAGCAGGCCCGCGGCTCCCAGCGCCGTACGCCGGCCCGAGGCCGGCGACCAGGGCCGCAGGTCGCGCTCCACGACGTCGGTCATCGCCTCGACCACGTCGTCGTAGACCCGGGGCGGCTCGGCGTCCACGCCGGCGCTCACGGTGAGCAGCGCCCCGTCCTCGACGCCCTGCAGCACCAGGCCGGCGTCGCCGGCGAGCCGGCGCCCGTCGGGGCCGGTGACGGTGTAGCCGCCGTGGACCGTGAGCGGGTCGAGCAGCCCCACGCTGCGGGCCAGCTCGGGCACCAGCTCGGCCACGGGGACCGCACCGGGGAGCACCAGGTCGACGCGCCGGCTCCCGGAGGCCACGGTGACCCGGACCAGGCCGGACAGGGGCGCGGGGCCGGCGCTGGGGGGCGCGGTGCTCATGGGTGGTCCTCCCGAGAGGGGTTGCCGGGGGTGGGGATCGGGGTCAGGGGCGGTGTGGTGCCGGGCTCCTACCCACGTCGAAGCGGCCCGTCCCCCCGGTCTGGACCGGGAGGGCGGGCCGACTCACGCGGGTGCGGCTCAGCCGCCGAAGAGGGCCGCGCCGCGCTGGTCGGCGGAGCGGTAGTCCTGGTTGGCGGTGGAGACCGCCACGCTGGTCTTGGCCAGCAGGTCCTTCATCTCGTTGATCGCCTGGTCCCACTGGGCCTTGGCCTGGGTGTAGGCCTGCTGGGCCGAGCCGGACCAGCCCGAGCCCTTGAGCTCCTTGAGGTCGTCCTCGAGGCGGTTCATCCGGTCCTCGATGGCCTTGACCCCGTTGGCCAGGTCGCCGGCCCCGATGTCGAGGCCGCCGTGGTTGACGCTGATGCCGTCGAACATGTCTGTCTCCTTCTCCTGTCCTGGCCCGGTCAGCGACCGTTGGGCAGGGCGCCCAGCGAGTTCTGGAGGGCGGTCATCGAGGACTGCTGCGCGTCGTCGGTCGACACGTTGTCCTTCTCGGTGGTGATGAGGTTCTGCTCGAACTCGTTGAGCGCGCTCACGATCTTCTGCTGCTTCTCGTTCCACGCCATCGCCAGCGTCTGGAACGCCGTCGAGCCCTGCCCGCCCCACTGGCTGCGGAGGGTCTCGACGTTGGTCATGAGCTGCTTGGAGATGCCGTCGAACTCCGCCTTGGCGTCGGCGACGAGTCCAGCGGCCCGCGACAGGGTCTTCTCGCCCTGTCCGTAGTCGGCTGCTGCCATGGGAACTGCTCCTTCCTCGGAGGCGACCCCGTCGCCCGAGATGTGGGTGTCGTCCGTCCCGCGGTGACCGGCGCGCCCCTGCGGGCCCGGCGCTGCGCGACGTCAGGGCGTGTACCCGGGTCTTTGCCCGCTAAACCAGCGCCTGCCCCGGCTGTGGAGAACCCCGACGGCCCCGTCGACGAGCGGTCGAGGAGCGGTCGACGAGCGGCCGCCGGACGGTCAGGCGGACGGTCAGGCGGATGCTCAGACGTCGGGGACGTTCTCCCACAGCAGCCGGAAGAGCCCGGTCGCCGGCACCAGCGCCGCCAGCGCGAACGCGCCCGCCAGCCCCTCGAGGACCTCCGCGCGGCGCGACCACCAGGCCGAGCGCCAGCCCCTGCCCGTGGCCACCGCGGCGGCCACCAGCGCGAGCCCGACGGCCACCGCGCTCGCGCCGACGAGCAGTCCGGCACCGGCCTGCAACGAGGCGGCCAGGTCGAGCAGGAGCGCCACCCAGGAGGCCACCTCGTCGACGAGGGCCGGTGGCACGACCGTGCGCCCGCGCCGCCCGACGGGTCGCTCGCGCGCGGACCAGGCGTTGACCGAGAGCCGCTCCAGGTCCACCAGCAGCTGGTCGGGGACGTCCACGGCCAGGCCGGGCACGAAGCGAGGGGCCAGCACCGCGAGCACCAGCAGCACCGACCACACCACCGGGGCGGGGGCGCCGACCAGCGCCCCGAGCGTGGTGAGCACGAAGAGCGTGGCGCCGACGACGGTCCAGACGCGCAGTGCCTCGGACGGACCCGGCGCGAGCACCCGGGCCACGCCGGCCGCCACGGCGGAGACCAGCGCCACCACGCCCAGCAGCACCGGCCAGCGCTCGGGCACCGGCTCCCACACCACGGCGTACGCCGCTGCGCCGGCGTAGACCGGGGCCAGCAGGGCCCGGTGGGGGACCGAGCGGCCCGGCAGCGCCGCGACCAGCGCAGCGAGCACCAGGAGCGTCACGGTGGCGGTGCGTGCCCCGCCCTCGGACGCGGCTCCGGCCCAGCCCGCCAGCACGCCGAGCAGGGCGGCGAGCCCCAGCAGCAGGCCTCCCAGCAGGCCCGGTGCAGGTCCGGGCAGGGGGCCCGGGCCGACCCCGTCGGACGGGACGCCGGGTGGAGCGGGGAGCTCGGCCGAGGTCGCCAGCGCCCCCACCGGCGCCGGCTCGACCGCCACCAGCAGGGCGCCGGCACCGACCCCCGCCTCCTTCAGCGACCGCGGGGGGTCCAGCGGGCCGGTCGAGCCGCCCGCGAGGTCGGGGGCGACCGGGAGGCCGAGCTGCGCGGCGTACTCCGCCGCCACGTCGGCGACGGTCGCGCCGGCGGGGACCACGAGGTCGACCACGCCGCGGGGGCCGTGCACGCTGAGGGCGAGGACGTCGCCCGCACCTGCCGCCACTGCACCTCCCGATCGGTTTCGCCGCGCTGGGTGAAGGGTAGTCGCTCGCCGTGACGACGACCCTGCGCGGACAGCGCCTCGAGGCACCCGAGATGCCCTCGGGTGAGCTCCGACTCCAGGCGCCGCCGGAGCTCGACCGCTCCGAGGGCGCGTCGGGCGTCATGATGAACGCGATCCCGATGCTCGGCAGCCTCGGGTCGATCGTCCTGGTCGCCTCGATGGGCGCCGGCGGCGGGGGCGGTCGTTCCTACATCGCGGCGGGCATGTTCCTCTTCGCCACGCTCGGCTTCATCGTCGTGCAGATCGACCGGCAGCGGAAGCAGCGTGCGCAGTCGGTGACCGGCTCGCGCACCGAGTACCTCCGCTACCTCTCCTCGGTCCGGACGGTGGCCCGTGAGGCCGCCGCCCAGCAGCGCCGCGCGCTGACCTGGCAGCACCCCGAGCCCGGCTCGCTGCCCGCCCTGGCCGAGGAGCGCAGCCGGGTGTGGGAGCGCGGCGCCGGCGACCCGACCTTCCTCCACGTCCGGTACGGCGTGTGCAGCCAGGAGCTCGCGCTGCGGCTCGTCCCGCCCGAGAGCGCCCCCATCGACCAGGTCGACCCGGCCGCCGCGTCGGCCCTGCACCGGCTGCTGGTCGTGCACCGCAACCAGCCCGACCTGCCGGCCTCGCTCGACCTGCGCGCCTTCGACCGGATCGAGGTGTGCGGCTCCGAGACCTCCGCCCGCGGCCTCGCCCGGGCCCTGGTGTGCTCGGCCACCGCCTTCCACTCCCCCGACCAGCTCGTGGTGGCGGTGCTGGCCGGTGAGCGCCAGCTGGCGCACTGGGACTGGGTGAAGTGGCTGCCGCACGCCCACTCCGCGCGGGTCACCGACGCCGTCGGCCCCCGACGGATGGTGGCCACCTCCCTCGACGAGCTCGCCGACCTGCTGCCCCCCGACCTGGCCGACCGGCCCCGCTTCGGCGCCGACGAGCGTCCCGCGGTGCCGCACGTCCTGCTGCTGCTCGACGGCGCCGACCTCCCCCCGGGCAACCACGTCGTCCCGCCCGACGGGCTGCACGGCGTCACCGTCGTGGACCTGCCGTCCCGCTGGGACGAGCTCGAGGACGCCACCCGGCTGCGGCTGGCGATCCTCGACGACCCCGCCGCCGTCGCGAGCGCCCCGACCCCGGTCGCGACCGGGGACGCCCGAGCCAGCGGCACGGTCGCCCTCGAGGCGGTCCGGGTCCGTGAGCAGCCGGTGCGCGCCCGCGGCGACCAGTGCGACCTGGCGACCGCGGAGGCCTTCGCCCGGCGGCTGACGGCGCTGCACACCGTGACGGCCGGCTCCGGCGTACCCGACGAGGCGGCGCCGCTGGAGCTCTCCGGCAGCACCGACTTCATGGACCTGCTCGGCCTCGGTGACGTGCACGCCTTCGACGCCGACGCCGCGTGGCGCCCGCGGCCGGCACGCGACCGGCTGCGGGTGCCGATCGGCGTCGGCGAGGGCGGCCTGCCGGCCCACCTGGACCTCAAGGAGTCCGCCCAGCAGGGCATGGGCCCGCACGGCCTCGTGATCGGCGCGACCGGCTCGGGCAAGTCGGAGTTCCTGCGCACGCTGGTGCTCGGGCTGGCGATGACGCACTCGCCCGAGCAGCTCAACATGGTGCTGGTCGACTTCAAGGGCGGCGCGACCTTCGCCGGGATGTCCGACATGCCGCACGTCTCGGCGGTCATCACCAACCTCTCCCAGGAGCTCACGCTCGTGGACCGCATGCAGGACGCGCTGTCCGGGGAGATGGTGCGTCGCCAGGAGCTGCTGCGCGAGGCCGGCAACTTCGCCTCGGTGCGCGACTACGAGAAGGCACGCACCGCCGGCGAGGACCTCGCCCCCCTGCCCTCCTTGTTCGTCGTGGTCGACGAGTTCTCCGAGATGCTCAGCGCCAAGCCGGAGTTCATCGACCTCTTCGTCGCCATCGGCCGCCTGGGCCGGTCGCTGGGCATCCACCTGCTGCTCGCCAGCCAGCGCCTGGAGGAGGGCCGGCTGCGCGGCCTGGAGTCGCACCTGTCCTACCGCGTGGGACTGCGCACCTTCAGCGCCCAGGAGTCCCGGGCCGTGCTCGGGGTGCCCGACGCCTACGAGCTGCCGGCCGTGCCCGGTCTGGGCTACCTCAAGCCCGACCCGACCACGATGCAGCGGTTCAAGGCCGCCTACGTCTCCGGGCCGCCCAGCGGCCGCGCTCCGGTGCGTCGCGACGAGGGCGGCCACGTCCGCGGCATCCTCCCCTTCACCGTCGCCTCGGTCCGCCCGCTCGAGCAGGAGCCCGACACCGCCCCCGAGCCGGTCGCCCCGCAGCCGGTCAGCGACACCTCGCTTCTCGACCTCGCCGTACGCCGGATGGCCGGTCGTGGCCCGGCCGCGCATCAGGTCTGGCTGCCGCCGCTGGAGGAGCCCGACACGCTCGACGGGCTGTTCGGCGACCTGGTCGAGGACCCGGCGCTGGGCCTGCACTCCCCGTCCTGGCGCGCCCTCGGCGGGCTCACCGTGCCGCTCGGCACGGTGGACCGTCCCCGCGAGCAGCGCCGCGACACCCTGACCGTCGACCTGTCCGGGGCCGCCGGTCACGTGGCGGTCGTGGGCGGCCCGCGCAGCGGCAAGTCGACGCTGCTGCGCACCATCGTGGCCAGCGCGTCGCTGGTGACGACGCCACAGGAGTCGCAGTTCTTCGTCCTCGACTTCGGCGGCGGCACGTTCGCTCCCCTGGCCGACTTCCCGCACGTCGCCGGTGTGGGCACCCGCTCCGAGCCCGACGTGGTCCGTCGCATCCTCGCCGAGGTCACCGGTGTGGTCGACCGGCGTGAGGCCTACTTCCGCGAGCAGGGCATCGACTCGATCGAGACCTACCGGGCACGGCGGCGCCGAGCCGCGGCCGACGACGGGTTCGGCGACGTGTTCCTCGTCGTCGACGGCTGGTCGACGCTGCGCGCCGACTTCGACGACCTGGAGATGGAGATCCAGCAGCTCGCCGGGCGCGGCCTCACCTTCGGCCTGCACGTCGTGGCGGGCGCGGCCCGCTGGTCGGACTTCCGCGCCGCCATGCGCGACGTCTTCGGCACCCGGCTCGAGCTGCGCCTCGGCGACCACATCGACTCCGAGATCGACCGCAGGCTCGCCGCGCTCGTGCCCACCGGCCGTCCGGGCCGCGGCCTCGTGCAGTCCAAGCTGCACTTCCTCGGCGCCCTTCCGCGCATCGACGCCGCCCCGACCGGCCACGACCTCGGCGACGGCGTCGAGGACCTCGTCGCCGGATGGCCGGTGCGGCCGACGGCGACCCGTCAGAAGGGCCGGCGCAGGGCCCGGTCGGCGGGCCGCTGCTGCTGGGCGTGGACGAGAAGGAGCTGGCGCCGGTCGCGCTGGACGTCGACGCCGAGCCGCACCTGCTGGTCCTCGGCGACGGCCAGTCGGGCAAGAGCGCCCTGCTCCGCGCCTACGTCCAGGAGGTCGCCCGCACCCGTGGTGCCGCCGAGGCACAGGTGGTGGTCGTCGACTACCGGCGCTCCCTGCTCGGCGAGGTCCCCGAGGGGCACCTCCTGCAGTACCTCACCTCCGCGCAGCAGGCGACGCCCGCGCTGCGCGACCTCGCGGCCTACCTCGAGCAGCGCATCCCCGGCCCCGACGTCACCCCCGAGCAGCTGCGCAGCCGGTCGTGGTGGCAGGGGGCGGAGGTGTTCGTGGTCGTCGACGACTACGACCTCGTCGCCACCCAGCAGAGCTCGCCGCTGGCGCCCCTGCAGCCGCTGCTGGCCCAGGCCCGCGACGTCGGCCTGCACGTGGTCGTGGCCCGTCGCTCCGGCGGTGCCTCACGTGCCCTCTACGAGCCGGTGATCCAGACCCTGCGCGACCTCGCGATGCCCGGCCTGCTGCTCTCCGGCAGCCCCGACGAGGGTCCGCTGCTCGGCACCCTGCGCCCCACGCCCCTGCCGCCCGGACGCGGCCGGCTGGTCACCCGCGACCGCGGGGTCGAGACCGTGCAGGTGGCGTGGAGCGAGCCCACCGTCTGAGCCCACCGTCTGAGCCCACCGTCTGAGCCCACCGTGTGAAGCGCTGGACTCAGACGTGCGTGTGCTCGCCGGGGCCCTTGACGCTCAGTGACGGCAGGTCGGCGAGGTTGTACGTCGCCTCGTAGGTGCGGCGGTAGCCGGTGTGCGCGACCCGCCAGCCCTCCGGCGTACGTACGTAGCGGTCCTCGTAGAACGCCGCACCCTCGAGCATGAACCCGAACGCGGCGACGAGGACCTTGTCCTGGAGGTACCACCGCGCGGTCGCGGTGTCGCCGTCGATGGTGATCTCGGGGTGGTGGACCTGGTGGAGGGTGATCATCCCCTCGCCGAGGTTGGTGCGCATGTAGTCGACCAGCGCGGCCCGGTCGGCGAACTCCAGCCCGTTGTAGTCCGCGGTGGCCTCGGGCAGGAAGCACGCCTCGAAGTCGTCCCACTGCTTGGTGTCCAGGGTGCGCAGGTAGCGGTACTTCAGCGCCTTGACGTCCTCGTGGTCGCGCCACTCCGAGGACGCGCCCGAGGTAGAACCTGTTCCAGTTTCACTCACGGCGGCAGCGTACGCCGCTTGTCCAGTCGCACCGTGCGAGCCGGTCGTCCCCACTGACCGATCCCCAGCCCACACAGGGATTGGAGCGATCCACATCACATGGCGCACAACATCCCCGTAACCCGGCGTCAACCTCCGCGCGATCTGGCGGGCGCAGGCTGAGAGCACTGATCAATCTCCAGGACCCGAGGAGCACACCATGGCCGACACCACCCCCGTCACCGCCAGCACCACCGCCAGCACCGCCAACACCACCGACCTCAAGACCGCCGCCGACAAGCTCGGCGAGCAGCGCGCGGCCCTGCGCCTGCGCCACTCCCAGCGCCTCACCGCGCTCATGGAGACCCGCCGCGACCTGCGCGGCGTGCACGCGCTGGCCGACTTCGTCGACGACTCGGTGCGCTGGAGCGCCTGACGCGCTCCGCTCCCTCCTCCTGAGCACCACCCCCACGACAGCCGCCCACCCCCTCCGGTGGGCGGCTGTCGACGTCCCGGCCCCCCACTAGACTCGCGGCCGTGATCTTCAAGCGGGTCGGCGACGGACGCCCCTACCCCGAGCACGGACTCTCGTCCGGGGACTGGGCCGCGCTGCCCCCGCGCCAGGTGCGCCTCGACGAGCTGGTCACCACCAAGGACACGCTCTGGCTCGGCACCCTGCTCGACGAGGACTCCACGTTCTACGGGGACCTCTTCGCCCACGTGGTGGACTGGCACGGCGAGCTCTACCTCGAGGACGGCCTGCACCGCGCGCTGCGTGCGGCGCTGCAGCAGCGCCCCGTCCTCCACGCCCGGGTCCTCGACCACGCCGCCCACGGGAAGCGCACCGCATGATCGACCTGCCTGCCGGTCTCCGCACCGCCCTGACGCTCGGCGTCCTGGCGGTCCTGCTCCTGGTGATGCTCGCCTGGGGCTGGTCCAACGCCACCGCGCCGCTGCCGGGCCGCGGGGAGGCGGAGGACTCCGGGGTCTGCGAGCCGTGGACGGTCGTGGAGGGCGAGCGCCTGGACGCCTCGCAGGTCGAGGTCACCATCCTCAACGCGGGCAGCCGCGAGGGCCTGGCCGGCGCCGTGATGGACGGCTTCGTCGAGCGCGGCTTCCGCGAGGGCACCAGCAGCAACGCCCCGCGCGACACCGAGGTCGCCAAGGTGCAGGTGTGGGCCGCGGACAAGCGCGACCCGGCCGTCGTGCTGGTGCGCAGCGTGCTGCCCAAGCCCTCGCCGGTCCGCGAGGCTCCGGTCGACCTCGTCGACCTGCCCGGCGTGGTCGTGGTCGTCGGCAACGACTTCGGCGACCTGCGCAAGGGCCGGTCCTCGCTCACCGCCAAGCAGGAGGGCGCGGCCTGCGCGCCGTGAGCCCCGCCCCTGGCCCCGCCCCCGGCCGCGGTGGGCTCAGCGCACCGGACCGAGCCACTGGGCCAGTCGCCCGCCGCGACTGACCTGCCGCAGCCGCTTCTCGGTCTGCTCGCGCTGGCGGCGCGGGGTGACGACGAGCAGGTGGTCGCCGGCGTGCAGGACGGTACGCCGCTCGGGCACCAGCGTCTGGTCGTCTCGGATCACCAGCGACACCGACGCCCCCTGGGGCAGTCGCAGCTCGCCCACCTCGACCCCGTGCATCAGCGCCCGCGGGCTGATCGTCACCTGCAGCAGGTCCGCGGCCACCCGCTCCAGCGGGGCCGCCTCGACATCGAGGTCGCGTGGCTCGGAGCGGCGCGCCACCCGCAGCACCCGTGCCGCCCACGGCAGCGTCGGACCGGTCAGCAGCGTGAACACCACGACCATCACGAAGACCAGGTCGAAGAGCCGCTCGCTGCCGTCGATGCCCTCGGCCAGCGGGATGGTGGTGAGCACGATCGGGACCGCGCCGCGCAGCCCCGCCCAGGACAGGAAGGTCAGCTCGCGCCAGGGCATCGGCTGCACCACGGCGCTCACCGCCACCGACAGCGGCCGGGCGAGCAGGGTGAGGACCAGCCCGGCGGCCAGGGCTAGCCCGACCGTGGAGAGGGTGATCCGCCCCGGGGAGAGCAGCAGGCCCAGCATGACGAACAGCCCGATCTGGGCCAGCCAGGCCACGCCCTCGGCGAAGGACCGGGTGGCGCCGCGGTGGGGCAGCTCGGAGTTCCCGAGCACCAGCGCAGCGACGTACACCGCAGCGAAGCCGGAGGCCTGGGCGGCCGCCGCAGCGCCGTAGGAGAGGAAGGTCAGCGACAGCACGGCGAGCGGGTACAGACCGGCCGTGGGCAACGCCGCCCGACGCATCAGCCAGGCACCGCCGACCCCGGCGGCCAGGCCCACGGCGACACCACCGAGGAGCTGGCCGACGACCATCGCCACGACCACACCGGGGTGGTGGTCGCTGACCGCGCCGGTCGAGACGAGGACGACCAGGACGACGGTGGGCGCGTCGTTGAGACCCGACTCGGCCTCGAGCGCCCCGGTCAGCCGCTTGGGCAGCGGCACGACCCGGAGCACCGAGAACACCGCCGCCGCGTCCGTGGGCGAGCACACCGCCCCGAGCAGCACCGCCAGCTGCCAGGGGAGGCCGAGGAGGTAGTGGCCGGCGACGGCGACGAGGGTCACCGACACGACGATGCCGAGGGTCGCCAGCGAGGCGCCGAGACGGATCGAGGAGCGCATCTGCCGCCAGTTGGTGGTCAGGCCGCCCTCGGCCAGGATCACCGCCAGGGCGGCGAACCCCAGCGCCTGGGTCAGCTCGGCGTCCGCGAACGGGATGCCCAGCCCGGCCTCGCCGAGGGCGACGCCCATGAGCAGGTAGATCAGCAGCGAGGGGAGCCCCGCGCGACTGGAGAGCCGGACGGCGAGGATCGCGAGCAGCGTGACCGCCGAGCCGATGAGCACGAACTCGTTGAGAGCCTGCACGTCGACGGTCATCTCGCCCCTGTCGTGGTGTCGTGGTCGGCGGGGTCCGATCCTATCGACGTACGCGCCCGCGCCACCCCGGCGCCGACGCGCTGGACAGGTGTCCGGCCAGTCGTTCCGGAAAAGTGGAACTTGTTCTAGATTTGGTGTCATGAGCGACACCAGCACCTCCGGCACCGCCGTCCCCGCCGCCCTGCCCGCCTCCGCCCTCGAGGGGGCCGAGCGCTTCGACGTCGTCGTGGTCGGCTTCGGCATCGCCGGCGGCAGCGCGGCCCTGGAGGCGGCCCGCGCCGGCGCCCGGGTGCTGCTGCTCGAGCGCGCCGCGGTGCACGGCGGCACCTCGGCGATGTCGGGCGGCCACTTCTACCTCGGCGGCGGCACGCCGGTGCAGCAGGCCACGGGTCACGAGGACTCGGCCGAGGAGATGTACAAGTACCTCGTCGCGGTCTCCAAGGAGCCCGAGCACGACAAGATCCGCGCCTACTGCGACGGCTCGGTCGAGCACTTCGGCTGGCTGGAGGCCCTCGGTTTCGAGTTCGAGCGCTCCTACTACCCCGAGAAGGCCGTCATCCAGCCCGGCACCCAGGGGCTGATGTTCACCGGCAACGAGAAGGTCTGGCCCTACAAGGAGCAGGCCCGTCCGGCTCCCCGCGGCCACAAGGTCCCCGTCGCGGGGGACACCGAGGGCACCAAGATGGTGATGGACCTGCTCCGCGACCGGCTCGCCGAGGCCGGCGCCGAGGTGCGCTACGAGACCGGCGTGACCAACCTGGTCGCCGACGACTCCGGAGCGGTGGTGGGCGTGGCCTGGAAGTCGTTCGAGCGCAGCGGGGTGGTCGCCGCGGACGCGGTCGTCGTGGCCGCCGGCGGGTTCGTGATGAACCCCGACATGGTCGCCGCGCACACCCCCGCGCTCGGCTCGAAGCTCTTCACGCTCGGGTCGACGTACGACGACGGGCTGGGCATCCGGCTCGGCGAGTCCGTCGGCGCGGAGCTCAAGCACATGGACGAGCCGTTCATCACCGCGCCGGTCTACCCGCCGGCCTCGCTGCTGACCGGGATCATCGTCAACAAGCACGGGCAGCGGTTCGTGGCCGAGGACAGCTACCACTCGCGCACCTCCCAGCACGTGATGGAGCAGCCGGACTCCGCGGCGTACGTCATCGTCGACAGTGAGCACGGCGAGCTGACCAACTACTCCATGCTGGTGCCGATCATCGACGCCTACGACACCATCGCCGAGCTCGAGCAGGCGCTGGAGCTGCCGGAGGGCTCGGTCCAGGAGACCCTCGCGCGCTACAACGAGCACGCCGCGAAGGGCGAGGACCCCGACTTCCACAAGAGCAGGGAGTTCCTGGCGCCCCAGGACGCCGGCCCGTGGGCGGCCTTCGACCTGCGGCTGGGCAAGGCGATGTACGCCGGGTTCACCCTCGGCGGCATGCGCACCGACCTCGACGGCCGCGTCCAGCGCCCCGACGGCTCGGTCGTCACCGGGCTGTACGCCGCCGGCGCCTGCGCCTCCAACATCGCCCAGGACGGCAAGGGCTACTGCTCCGGCACCCAGCTCGGCGAGGGCTCGTTCTTCGGGCGCCGGGCCGGCCGGCACGCGGCGGGTGTGGCTGCCGGGCAAGGTTTGTCGGCCGGCCGATAGACCCTGCCACTGGCCCTGTCTGCCAGTCTGCGTGTGAGTCAGTCGCTCTGATCTAGGAGTGATCGACTTGCCCATCGAAGGTGTCTACAGCGTCGAGGAACGA
>LULK01000435.1_pt1 | contig 14286 bp, 16 predicted proteins | sample 728181 | NCBI WGS metagenome assembly LULK01 (sample SAMN03860291, study PRJNA289734) | marine metagenome | biome: seawater column; feature: ocean; material: water; isolation source: Red Sea water column Station 169 - depth 10m | place: Saudi Arabia: Red Sea | collected 2011-10-15 | depth 10 m | reverse complement strand
GTTCAAAATTATCTTATTAACCAAAAACTGCCAAATTCATTTGATAAAACAATTACTTATTTTAAAAAATACAATAATTGTGTGCTTGTATTTATTAGAGATCCTAATTTAAAATCAGTCACACAAACACTTAAACAGTATAATAGTAAAACTTTCTATAAAAAAGGTCATGATAAATTGATTAGAAATTATGGTATTGGAGCCCAAATTATTAAATCTTTAAACATTAAAAATATGATACTTGTTACTAGATCAAAAAAAAAAGTGATAGGATTAGATGGGTATGGAATTAAAATTAGAAAACAGGAAATCATAAAGTGAAAAAAAAAATTCTTATTGTTGTTGCGAGTTATTATGAAAGCATTGCTAATTCTTTATTAAAAAGTGCAAAAAATAAAATTAATAATAAGTGTAATATTGATGTAATTAGTGTGCCAGGCGCATTTGAAATTCCCGTTACGATCGCCAAGAATTTAAAAAAATTTAATGGATTTATAGCTTTAGGATGTGTGATTAAAGGTCAAACACCACATTTTGATTTTATATCCAAATCTACAACGGACGCATTAATGACATTATCCATTACATCTAAGAAACCTGTCGGAAACGGAGTGATCACATGCTTAAGCAAAAAACAAGCTGTAGAACGTGGAAAGAAAGGATCTGAAGCAGCAGAAGCAGTATTATCAGTTCTTTTTCAATAAATTATGACTGTTCAATTTTCTCCACAAAGAAATCCTAGAGTGATAATTATTCAAAAACTTTATGGAAAACTTTATAACAACGAAGAAAATATCAGTTTTCCAAAACACAGGTTCAAAAAATTTATTAAAGATATTGTCAACGGCACTATAGAAAGAGAAGAATTAATAAATGCAGAAATCGATAACCATTTAAATCAGGATTTGAAAATAAAAAATATGGATAAAGTTTTTCAAATTATTATCAAAAGTGCAATTTTCGAATTTTTATATAAACCAAACACCTCAATCAAAATTATCATAAATGAGTATTTAAAGGCATCCAATTTTTTTATCGATGACTCACAAACTAAATACTTAAATGCTTTATTGGATAAAATTTCAAAAAAAATTAGAATTAGCAATGAATGAATTTGCTCTAATTCAAAAGTATTTTAAAAAATTAACTTATAATAATCAATCAGCATTAAATCTAAATGATGATGTTTTTTTTGATAAAAAAAATAACGTTGTTGTTTCTTCTGATACATATGTTGAAGGTGTTCATTTTCTTGATTTTAGAGAGCCTGGGTTAGTAATTAAAAAAATATTAAGATCTTCAATATCAGATTTGTATTGCAAGGGTGTAAAACCAAAGTTTATTTTTATTGGCGCTAGTGGAAATAAAAAATCTTTTTCAAAAAAAAATTTAAATCTTGTATACAAAAGTTTAAATCAAGAGCAAAAAAAATATAAAATTAAATTATCAGGTGGTGATACAACTAAATCAAATAAAACAACATTCACAATTACTAGTTTGGGTTATTCAAAAAAAATAGTCCAAAGAAATAAATGTAAAAACAATGATGATATTTATGTTACTGGAAATCTTGGAGATAGTTATTTGGGTTTATTAATTTTGAAAAAAAAGCTATTTTTAAAAAAAACTCTTCAAAGAAAATATTTTATTCAAAAATATTATATGCCAGATTTACCCGCAAAAATTAGCACAAAACTAATAAAATTTGCAAATTCATCAATTGATATATCTGACGGTTTATTTGGTGATTTAACTAAATTAATTAATAGAAGTAATTTATATTTTAGGTTGGATGTTGAAAAGATACCTATTTCATCAAAACTTAAAACTTATCTTGTCAAAACTAACAAAAAAAAAATAAGTTTTATTTCTAAAGGTGATGATTATCAAATTCTATTTACCTCATCAAAATCAAACAGAAGATATATCAAATCTTTATTTAAACGAATGAATCAAAAAGTGACTTTAATAGGAGATTTAACTAATGAAATCAAAAGTAACCAAATTAGATATAATAAAAACCTTATAAAACACAGCTATAATGAGGGATATTCCCATAATTTCTAATGAAGTTAAACATTGCGTTTTATAATTTTTTTTGTATTACATTGACCCCATAAATATATTTAACAAAGGAACTAATGAACTCATCAACAGAAACAATACTTTTATACATTATAGCAGCTGGAATTATATCAATCATTTACGGTTTTTTTACAGGTCGAAATATTTTAAACTCAAGTTCTGGTAATGCTAAAATGATTGAAATAGCATCAGCTATTCAAGTAGGTGCTCGTGCTTATTTAAACAGACAATATAAAACTATTGCAATAGTTGGGGTTGTTGTTTTGATTATTATATCTATAGCATTTAGTCCATTGGTAGGACTAGGTTATTTAATTGGAGCTGCGTTGTCTGGAATTGCTGGTTATGTTGGTATGCTAGTTTCAGTCCAAGCTAATGTTAGAACTGCTGAAGCTTCAAGAAAAAGTTTAGCAAATGGTTTGTCAATTGCTTTTAAATCAGGAGCTGTAACTGGGATGTTGGTTGCTGGATTAGCTTTGTTATCAATTGCAGTTTATTATTATTTTCTTGTAAAGATTGGTATAGATGAAAGAGAAATAGTTAATGCTTTAGTTGCTCTTGGTTTTGGCGCTTCTTTAATATCTATATTCGCAAGATTAGGTGGAGGAATTTTTACAAAAGGTGCAGATGTTGGTGCTGATTTAGTTGGAAAAGTAGAGGCAGGCATTCCCGAAGATGATCCTAGAAACCCAGCTGTAATCGCTGATAATGTTGGTGACAATGTTGGAGATTGTGCGGGTATGGCAGCAGATTTATTTGAAACATATGCTGTAACAATTGTTGCTACAATGGTTCTGTCATCAATATTTTTTATAGGCGATTTTAGCATGATGATTTATCCTTTAGCAATAGGCGGTGCATGTATACTTACATCTATTCTAGGAACTTTTTTTGTAACACTAGGAAGTGATAAAAATATAATGAAGGCTATGTATAAAGGATTTGTCATAACCGCTATAAGCTCTTTAGTTGTTCTGTATCCTATTACAAAATACGTAATTGGTTTTACAACCGAATATATTGTAAACGAAAAATCATTTACTGGATTAAGCTTATATTTTTGTGGAATAATAGGTCTTATTATAACCGGACTAATTATATGGATTACTGAATATTATACAGGTACAGATTACAGACCAGTTAAAAGTGTAGCTCAATCCTCGACAACAGGTCATGGAACAAATGTTATTCAAGGATTAGCTGTTTCAATGGAAGCAACTGCTATTCCTGCATTAATCATTGTAGGTGGTATATTATTAACTAATCATATTGCTGGTTTGTATGGTATTGCAATTGCGGTTACCACAATGCTTGCACTTGCTGGTATGGTTGTAGCTTTAGATGCTTATGGCCCTGTAACTGATAATGCCGGAGGAATTGCTGAAATGTCTAATCTTCCAAAAAATGTTAGAAAAACAACTGATGCATTAGATGCAGTTGGAAATACAACAAAAGCAGTAACAAAAGGTTATGCAATCGGGTCAGCTGGACTTGGAGCTTTAGTTTTATTTGCTGCTTACACGGAAGATATTAAACATTTCTCTAAAGTTGCTGGTTCAAACTTAGAAGGAATTATAGTTACATTTGATTTATCTAATCCATTTGTTGTTGTTGGTTTATTAATTGGTGGAATGCTTCCATATTTGTTTGGATCAATGGGTATGCAAGCAGTAGGTAGAGCAGGTGGAGCTGTAGTTATTGAAGTTAGAAGACAGTTCAAAAAGATACCTGGTATCATGAAGCGTAAGGCAAAACCAGATTATGGTAGATTAGTCGATTTATTGACAAAAGCCGCTATAAAGGAAATGATAATCCCATCGTTGTTGCCTGTTTTATCTCCTATAGTACTTTACATAATTATTTATTTCATAGGTGGACAAGTAGCCGCTTTATCAGCAGTTGGAGCAATGCTGTTAGGAGTAATTATTACTGGTTTATTTGTTGCTGTTTCAATGACTGCTGGTGGTGGCGCTTGGGACAATGCTAAAAAATATATTGAAGATGGAAAATTCGGAGGAAAAGGATCTGAGGCACATAAAGCAGCTGTTACAGGTGATACTGTTGGTGATCCTTATAAAGATACAGCTGGTCCTGCAGTTAACCCAATGATTAAAATTACTAATATTGTAGCACTTTTGCTGTTAGCCGTTATAGCAGGCTGAATTATAAATTTTTATATTTGTTGAAACAATCCTTCCATAAAAGATCCCAATTTTCTGTTATTGAGGGAACAGATCTTGATATGTGATACGATAATGAACTAACTGGAGCAATACATATATCTTTATCATAAATGTCATGTAACGGTTTTTCAAATGGGTTATTTTCTCTCTCACCAACTAATCTAATTAATTTTTTATGTTTTTCAAAGATTTTTTTTGAAAACATAAAAGTTAAAAGGGTTTCTCCAACAATTCTCCATCTATATTCTTTCCCAATTAATAGAGATGTCTTGTATAATGAATCATAAAAAAAATTATAGTCAGAAGGACACACGATAATATCATTTTTAAAAATTGAAGATATTCGAGAATAAGTATTTAAAATTTCATCAATGCATTTTTTTTCAAATAAATAATCATCTTCTACAAAAAAAATTAAGTCATTTGCTTCTTCTGCCTGATCACAACATTCTAAATATGATCCTCGATTTCCAGAAATTTTACTTTTATGTAACCTAATAGAATAATTTTTATCTTTAACTATATTTACTAATTTATTATCAAAAGAGGAATTAGAATTATCTGATACAAGATGTAAAGTAATTTTTAATTTATTATTTCTTAAAAAATAAAGTATCGAATCTTTCAAACTAATTAAAGAAACACATATTAAATCTTTTTTATTTATATTTGGAACTATTCTTTTCCATCCTTTTGTAGAATTGTAGAGTTCAACATCTGGCGCATATCTAAAATAAATGTCTAAATTATTTATTTTTCTGGATAAATTCAAATATCCCTGAGAAAAATTAAAAGATTTATCATTAAACTTAACTAAATTACCATTTTGATTTTCATAATTAGGATTAACAATATTTAAAGTTTCTCTATCGTAAGCATATACATTTAAGAGTTTTAGCAAAATTCTTTTAAATTTATTTTGTTTATTATATTTTCTTGGAAACATTATTTTAATATAATTAATTTGTTAAATAGTTTATATTTAATTATCAATATATTTGAAGAAATTTCATGAGATATTATATTTATTTACTTATAACAAAGCGATTAAATAGATATATAACCTATGTAGGGTATACAAATAATATTAAAAAAAGATTAAGTTTACATAATTCCTCTAAAGGGGCAAAATTTACAAAAGGAAATAGATGGCAAATAATATTTAAAAAAAAAATTTCAACCAAAAGTTTAGCAATGAAAGAGGAATACAAATTAAAAAAGAATTTGAAATTAAGAAACTTCCTTAAAAATAAATTTTTAAAAAAAAATGAAAATAGCAACATTATTACCCTATAAAGAAGATTATTCACCAAACTTTGCTGGCGCTGTATCAATACATGTTGCTAATCATTTTAATTATTCAAAGTATAAAAAAAATATAACAATTTGGGGTAACACTAAAAGTAAAAAGTATTTGTCAAAAAATTATAAAAATATTTCTATAAATAAAAGGTTTTTTACAAGTAACAATAAAAAATACTTATCAAAATTTATAGATTTGCAAAAAAATAATGAGGCTAATATTATTGAAATTCATAATCGTCCGAATTATGTCGATGAAATTGCCAATAACCTTAATTCTAAAATAATTCTCTATTTTCATAATAGTCCACTAGATATATCTGGGTCAAAATCAGTTAATGAAAGAATTAAGTTATTAAAAAAATGTGAGTATATATTCTTTAATAGTAACTGGACTAAAAATCAATTTTTTAAAGATATTGATGAAAGTATTTTTATCCATAAATTTGGCGTTTGTTTTCAGTCAACAAAAAAAATGAAAGTAAATTTAAGTAAAAAAAAAAATATTATAACATTTGTGGGAAAATTAAATACTGCTAAAGGTTATGATATATTTGGTCAGTCTATTACCAGGATTCTTGATGATTATCCAAATTGGAAAGCAATTGTAGTTGGGGATGAACCTAGAGAAAAATTAATTTTTAAACATAAGAATCTGAAAACATTCAGTTTCAAAGGTAATAATTTTGTTTTAAATCTCCTTAAAAAATCAAGTATATCTGTGGCTTGTTCAAGATGGGAAGAGCCCTTTGGTAGAACAAGTCTTGAAGCATGTAGTTTGGGTTGTGCAACTATCATTACAAATAAAGGTGGTTTGGTGGAGACAACACAAAACCCAATTATTTTGAATAGCCTAGATCCAAGTTCATTATACAGGTTAATTAAGAAATTAATTATTGATACAAAATATAGGAGAAAAATACAAAAACTAAATTATAGCTCTTTTTTTCTTACACATGAGTATGTATCAGAAATTATTGATAGTATTAGAGATAGATTAATTGATAACCCAACAATTTCTATAAACAAAAAAACAAAGTTAAAAATTTTACATATTACCAATTTTAATTACAGATATTTTGGTAGGCTTCAATACAACACTGGAATCAGAATAAACAATGGTCTTATTAGAGAAGGGCATAATGTATTAAGTTTATCTGATAGAGATTTAGTAAGTTATACAAAAACTTTAGGTGATCCTTCTGGTTCTAAATATCTAAATAAAATGGTAAAGAATACTATTGAGAATTTTACACCAGATATTGTAATTCTTGGCCATGCGGATCGTGTAAAAAAAGAAATACTACTTGAAGCTAAACAAAAATTTCCAAAATTAATAATAAGTCAATGGTTCTTAGATCCTTTATCTAAAAAGGGGCCAGATTATGAAAAAAATAAAGATAGATTACTTGACAAGAGTATCATTTGTGATGCTACGTTTGTAACGACATCACCTGATGCATTAGATTTTAAAATAGAAAATTCATTTTATATGCCTAATCCATGTGACGCTTCTTTAGATTATTTGAAAAATTTTAATAACTCTCATGATTATGATATGTTTTATGCCATAAGTCATGGTGTTCATAGAGGAAGTTTACGACCTGGAAAAACCGATGAGAGAGAATTATTTATTTCAAAACTTAAAAAAAAAACTTTAGGTGTTAAATTTGATACATATGGGATGTTTGGAGTCCAACCTGTCTGGGGGAATGAGTTTTTAAATAAATTATCAAATTCTAAAATGGCATTAAACTTAAGCAGAGGTAAGCCCGTAAAATATTACAGTAGTGATAGAATTGCACAATTAATAGGTAATGGTCTTCTTACATTTATACATAAAGATACCAAATATAATGATTTTTTTAGTAACGATGAGATGATTTTTTATGATGACTTAAAGGATCTATCTGAAAAAATTAAAAAATATAACAAAGATGACAAATTATGGCGCAAGATCGCTAAAAAAGGACATTTTAAATATCATAAATATTTTAATTCATCGATTATAGCAAGATATATCATTGAAAAAACATTTGGAGTAAATTCGAAATATTACTGGGAATAATAATTTAAATGTCCAAAATTTTAATACTCAAAAATGATAGAGCTGGAGATTTATTTACATCACTTAAATTAATATCTTCATTATTAAAGAATACTGATAATTTAAAAATTTATTTATCAGAGTTAAATTTCTCATTTAGTTTTTTTTTTAAAAATCACAAAGTAATTAGAGTCAACTACCATTTAAACATTATTGATAAAATAAAAGTTTTATTCGATATAACATTTAATAAATACGATAAAATTTATATATTAACACCAAAGAGTTTCTTTTTTTTATTACCTATTTTTTTTAGAAAAACACAATTCTATGCGATTGTTTATGATGGAAAAAAAAGAGATCGACCTAATAGTTTTTTAAGAAAATATCTCCACAGATACAAAATTGTTAGTAGAAGAGAGGTAAACAAATATAGCTATAGACAATTACAAGAACAGCTCCTTGATAAAAATGAAATCTTAGATGATAGTTATGCAAATCTTAACCTACCCAAAATTAATCCAAACATAAATTCATTAATACCTAATAGTTATATTTTTTTTCAATTTAGATATAAATTTTTTGATGAACTAAATTGGACAAAAGAAAACATCATATTTTTTTTGAATTTTTTAAAAACTAAATACAAAAATGTTTTATTTTGCTCTGACATAGAAAAAAATAATAGAAGTAATGAGTTTACCAATTTTTTCTTAAAAAAATATTCATATATTGACTTAAATAAAAATATAAAAAAAAAAATTTTAGAGAATAACAACATATATTATTTAAAAGATTTGAATGGTATAGATATGTTTTATATAATTAAAAATTCCTCAATGTGTATTGCTAAAGAAGGAATAATAAGTCATATATGTTTTTTTCATAATGTAAAATGTCATAATCTTTTTAATTTCAAAATTGAAAAAACAGAAGATATTAAACATCAAAAAATTAGTTATTCTGAATGGTGCAAAGGAATGAACTATAGTTTTTCATTTCTTAACGATGATATAAATAAAACAGTAAATAAAATTAATAAGCACCTTGTATGAAAATCTATTTTGTTGAAAAAACTATCCCATTTAATTCATTAGATATTGACAAGCCCTTTATAAGCGGTTCTGAAAAGACTCTAATAAATATTTCGAACGAGCTAGCTAATTATGAAAATTTAAAAATAAAAGTGTTTAATTTGACAAAAACTAAAAATATTATTGAAAAAGTTGAATGGAATAATATAAACAATATAACTTCACACGATCAACCAGATATACTAATTGGAATGTCTGATGCTAATTTACTATCTTTATTTAATTGTAAAAGAAACTATTTGTGGTCCCATAGCATACAATCAATAGAGAAATTTTTAAGAAAAAAACAATTTTATCCTTTTATCAAAAAAAAACCAATTATGATTCTGGAGGGCGATTATCATTATCAAAATAGAAGTTTTTTTACATCTATGTTTGGAAAAAAAATTTTACCAATTGCAGTTGACAAAGATTTTATTGATTTTAAAATTGACAGTCTTTATGTCCCAAATAAAAAAGCTATATTTACAACTCGATCAGATAGAAATTTAAGTTTTTTAATTAAATGTTGGACCTTAATAAGTTCAGAAACTAACAATTCTAAACTTTACATCAATCCTCCATTTGATTTAACAGATGAACAAATAAAATTAGGTATAAGAGTTAGAACAAAAGGTAATAAATCAGATTTAATAAATGAATTGGCCACTTCAAGAGTAATGCTAAATCCAGGACATAAAGGTGAAGTCTTTTGCTTAGCAGCTGAAGAAGCTAGAGAATTATGTATTCCTATTGTCACCCTAGGAATTGGTTCTTTAAGAGAAAGGGTAGAGCATGGTGTTACTGGATTTATTGCTAAAAATGCTAATGAATTTATAGATTATACAATCAAAATTCTTAATGATGATAACTTATATCTTAATCTAAAAAAAAATTTGATTAAAAAAAGAAATGTTAGATCTTATAAAAATGTAGCTCAAGAATTATTAGATATAGTTAATGAAAATTAATGATGTAGTTATACTTGTAGGGGGCTTAGGCACAAGACTTGGCTCAATTACTAAAAGAATACCAAAACCATTAATCAAAATTAATAAAGTTCCTTTTTTGGACCAGTTAATAAGTAAGTTAATCAAATATAATTATAGCAATATATATTTACTTTGTTCATACAAAAAAAAGGTTTTCTTTGATAGATACAATAATAAATTTTTTCATAACACAAAAATTACATGCATAGACGAAGGTAAACTAAAAGGTACGGGTGGAGCATTATTTAAAATTAAAAATAAAATTAAAAATAATTTTATATTTATGAATGGTGATACTTTTTTTGATTTAGACTTTAATTTTTTAAACAAAGTAAAATTCAATAAAGAAAATATTTTTATGTGCATTACTCATAAAAGAAAATCAATTAATAATTATAAATTAAATAATTTATTTATAAAAAGACAAAAAATAAAATTTTCAAAAAAAAAAACAAATTATATGAATGGAGGTGTTTACTTGGTTAATTATAAAATTTTGAAAAATTTAAAGAATAAATACTCATCATTTGAGGATGATATATTAACAGATGAAATTAAAAAGAATAAGGTTATTGGTAAATTTTTTAATGAAGAATTTTTCGATATTGGATCTCATGAAAAACTAGATTTTTTAAAAAAAAACCCAAATATCTTAAAGAATAAATGTTTTTTTTTAGATAGAGATGGTGTTATTAATAAAGATGTAGGGTATATTTCTAGTTTTAATGATTTTATTTTTCTGAAGGATGTTCACAAAGCTATCAAATATTTAAATGAAAGAAAATTTCTAGTTATCGTAATCACTAATCAAGCAGCTATAGGAAAAGAGATAATATCTGAAAGTGATTTAAATGGCATTCATTTAAAAATGATTAAAAGTTTAAATATAAAAAAAGCTGAGATTGATGATATTTTCTATGCTCCTTACTTTAAATATTCAAAACAAATTAAATATAGATTAAAAAAAAGCGATAGAAAACCTAATCCAGGAATGATTATAAAAGCTATAAAAAAATGGAATATAGATAGTTCTTCATCTTTTTTTATTGGTGACAAAAAAACAGATATGTTAGCAGCTAAAAAAACTAATATAAAATTTTATTTCAAAAGTAATAAATCCTTATATAAGCAAATTAAAAGTATTTTAAAATGAATAAAACTATAAACTCTCACATAGAAAAGTTGATTAAGGTTTTAATATTAACTAAAAAAGATACTTATAAAATTGAAAAAATTTCAAAAGTTTTAGTTACAGCTTTAAATAAAGGCAAAAAAATATTTGTTTATGGTAATGGAGGATCATATGCAGATAGCTCGCATTTTGTTGGTGAATTAACTGCTACTTATAAAAAAAAGCGAAAACCCTTACCTTTCTTTCTTTTAGGATCAAATATGGCGTCAGTTTCAGCATGGGCAAACGATTATAATAATAATGATTATGTTTCCAGAGAATTAAAAGGATATGCCAACAAAGGTGACATATTAATTATTCTATCAACCAGCGGAGGAAATTATAAACAAAACCAATCAACAAATCTAATTAAATTATCTAAGGTAGCTAAACAAAAAAATGTCTTTTTAATTTCACTCTTAGGAAAGGGTGGAGGCTTTCTAAAAAAAAATTCAAATTTTTGCTATGTTGTAAATTCTAATTTAACGGCAACTATTCAAGAAGTTCATAAAACGCTTCTTCATTCAATTTGTGAGTTGATTGATAATAAAATAAAATGATTATTTCTAAAACTCCATTTAGATTATCCCTGTTTGGTGGTGGAACAGATTTTCCTTCTTATTATTTAAAAAATGGTGGATGTGTTATAGGTGGAACTATAGATAAATATTGCTATGTTACAGCAAGATATTTACCTGATGTATTTGATTTTAAACATAGAATAGTTTGGTCTAAAAATGAAACTGTTAAAAATTATAAAGATATACATCATCCTACTGTAAGATCTGTTTTTAAACTAATGAATATAAAAAAAGGTCATGAGGTTCATTACCAAGGTGATTTACAAAAAAACTCTGGTCTCGGTACAAGTTCATCTTTTTGTGTTGGATTAATTAATGCCTTATACAGTCTTCAAAAAAAAAATATTAATAAGAGAAACCTGGCATCTAAAGCAATTCATGTTGAGCAAAATATGTTAAATGAAAATTGTGGTTCTCAAGACCAAATTTGGGCTGCATATGGAGGATTTAATGTAATTAAATTTAACAAAAAAGGAAATTTTGAAGTTAATAGAATTAAAAAATCAAAAAAAATGATTAGAAATTTAGACCAGAATATGTTTTTGATTTATACTGGTATCAATAGATTTTCTGACAATATAGAAAAAGATAAAATTAAAAATTTAGATAAAAACTTAAATAATCTGGATAAAATTAAAGATATTGCTAACCATTTTGTAGAAAATATTAACAATAATTTTTCTATTGATCTGTGTGCTTCATTGATGAATGATTATTGGGATATCAAAAAAAAACTTTCAAAGAAAGTTACCAATCCATTTATTAATGAAATTTATAATGAAGGTATCAATAATGGTGCAATTGGTGGTAAAGTTATTGGCTCAGGCGGTGGTGGTTTTATATTATTCTGCTGTAAAAAAAATAAGCAAAAAAGATTTCTAAATAGTTTAAAAAAATTACCTATTATTAAATTTAAATTTACTGACATAGGTTCAGAAATTATTTTCAGGAACAATTAAAATTAAGAAATAAGTTTATATTTTCACTTTATTAAGTGCATTATTTTTGAATATATTTGCCTCTCTAATATATCTTCTAACCATTTGCGTACTTTTGTGACCAGTCATTGCCATAATACTACGTTCATCAGCACCAGATTCTGCAGCGACCGTTGCAAAACCTGATCTTAAACTATGACCTGCAAAATTTTTATTCTCAATACCAGCTAAAGTTAGATATTCTTTCATTAATAAAACTACTGATTGATCGGTTAATCTTTTTTCTGTGAGAGATAAACCCTTAGAAAATCTTCTAAAAATAGGTCCAGATTTAATTTTAGAAATTTCTAGCCACTTTTTAAGATTAACTACAGGACAATAGTTTTCATCTGTAAAGTAGGGTAGTCCTTTGATCATTCCTTCACCAAATTGATCAGTTTTTGATCTTCTAATGTTGATTTTAAGACCCTCAGGTACAAATTCTAAATCTTCATGATCTATTGAAATAAGCTCAGTTCGTCGAAATCAACCTCCAAAACCAATTAAGATTAATGACTTGTCTCTAAATTTCTTAATATCTTCAATTTTTTGTTCATCTATTACATTAATTATAGATTTTAAATGTTTGATTAATATAGGTTTTTTACCTTTTTGAATGCTTCCTTTTACCCTTCTTATTCCCATTAAGTTTTCAACAATGATTGGATGTTTGGTGTCTAAATAATGACCTTTTAGTTTATGAACCATGCTTATCGACACTAAACGTCTTCTTAAAGTACTTATTTTCGAATTTTTAGAAAGATGTGTAAGGTATAGTGAAACTATTTTTGGCTCCGATGGTAAAGAATTCAAACCATGCTTTGCACAAAAAGCCCCAAAATCTTTAAAGTCTGACTTATATGCTCTTAAAGTATTATTTGCTTTACTAGTAATAATATAACTCATTTTACATGTCAAGCATTTAATGTAAAAGATTCTTAATGCCTAAATATGTAATTATTGGTCTTATTGTTGTTATTGGAACATTCTTAATTATGAATTACTGGCCTAAAATAAAAGAAAAAACAAAAAATCGAATTTTAATGGTTATTTTTGGCATATTTTTCATAAGCATATTTGTTCTGTTATTTCTACTTATGTTTTGAGGTAAATTGATTGATATTTTAAGCATCCTTGTTTCTGGTATATTTTCTTGCATAATTTTAGATATTCTAGGTTATTTACTTAAATTATTAGGTATTCCTGAGCCATCCTGGAGAATTGTTGGTAGATGGACCTATTATATGCTTAAAAATGGATCATTTCACAATCCAAATATAGCTCAAATGCCAACAATTAAATATGAGGTCTTTTTGGGCTGGATTTTTCACTACTACGTATCAATTTGTTGGGCAGTGATATATTATTTTTTCTTTATTCAAATAGGCTTTAAAATGAGTTATTTTTCAGGCTTTATTTTTGGAGCTCTTACAACTTTAGCACCATTATTAATATTTTTGCCTTTTACTGGACAAGGTATATTTGCAATAAATACAGACCTGCCCTTTAAAACCTCTATTATGTTCTTGATACGTCATTCAATTTATGGAATTGCGATGTACGAGGGTTTTAGGTGGTTTATTTAAAGCTTTAGATTAAGTTATCCCCAACATTCTACCCTGTTAAAAACACATAAAATTCAACAATAAAGTGATACATACAACCTGCCCTATCTGATAATGTCAAAAATGAATTAAGAGGCAACTCTTAACTGACCAGCTGGGGAAAAACCGAGAGGTTCAAGCCCAGAGGGCAGAAAGCTCTACAGAGTAGCGCTAAAATAGTAGAGTGGAAGGCATGGCGGTAGCGCATAAAACGACGTGCCAAAAACTACTGTTCTTTGTGCCTGAAAAGGTACAAGGAAACAGGGTTTTT
>LULK01001903.1_pt1 | contig 14329 bp, 16 predicted proteins | sample 728181 | NCBI WGS metagenome assembly LULK01 (sample SAMN03860291, study PRJNA289734) | marine metagenome | biome: seawater column; feature: ocean; material: water; isolation source: Red Sea water column Station 169 - depth 10m | place: Saudi Arabia: Red Sea | collected 2011-10-15 | depth 10 m | reverse complement strand
CTCCTGTGTAGCTCTCAGGCCCAGGAAACCATAAAATTATTGCTTCATCAATAAGCTCAGAAGTATTTATATTATTTATTTTCCTCAAAGTTGCTACTCTAGGCAGCGGTAATTCATTATCAGTAAGTTTTTTAATAACTTTAGAAGACTGCGGTCCTGAGATTCTTATTATAGCAACCCCAGAAATACCTGGTCCTGTCGATAATGCATAAATTGTCATAATAGTGGCTAACTAATTATATATTTTCTCTAACGAAGAAAAGAAGTCTTTAGAAAATTTTGACTGGTCAAAAAGAGCTGATTTCAAAGCATTTTTAAAAAGATCTTTTCTTATATTTAAGAGCATCTGTCGATTTTGTGCTAAGCTCACAGCTTTATTTACATAATCCTCTTTATTTTTTCCAATCAAACTTGTTAGATTTAAATTTTTATTTATAGATGAGCCACATCTTGAATTGAAATTATATCCATCCATAACAATTACTGGAACATTCATCCAAATCGCTTCAAATGAAGTTGTAACTCCATTCCAAGGAAAAGTATCTAATGCAATATCAATTTTTTTATATTCATTAAGATGATCATCAAAATTTTTGTTATACTTTAAAAAAGTAATTGAATTCAATACACCCAGTTTCTTAAATTTTTCCTCATAAAGTTCCTGGGATGTGGCTACAGAAGTTTTTAACATTAATCGTGAGTTTTTAACTTTTTTTAATATTTGAGACCAAACCTCAATAACTTCATCATTAATCTTTTTAAAATTATTGAATGACCCAAATGTAATAAATTGATTTTTTTTTGAGGGGGTGTCATTTTCCTTTCTATCATGTTTATAACCAGAGTGACAATTCCAAATACTTGGTAAATAAATTACTTTCTCATTATATAAATTTTCTTCTGTAGGTTTGATCAAATTTTTATCCACTATTAAATAATCCATTTCTTTCAATCCAAGTGTATTCGTATATCCACACCATAAAATTTGTATTGGTGCTAATCGGTTTTTAAATAAAGCAAGTCGGTGGTTTGAAGAAAAACCATTTAAATCTACAATTATATCAATCCCATCTTTTCTAACCATATTAATAACCTCTTGATCTTTTAACTTAGAAATTCGTTGAGTTTTTGAAGCGTAATTTTCAAATTCTTTTGTAGTATCGTCCTCTACGTTATGATTGTGATATAAAAAAATTTTAAACGAATTATTGTCATAATTAGACATGACTGATCTCAAAAAGTATGTCACCGAGTGTTTAGATCTAATATCTGAGGAGACAAAACCTAGATTTATTTTATTATCTTTTATTGTCTTTAAATTAATTAACTCATCGGAATTATATAAAGATAACTTGCCATTAAGTTTTTTTGCATTATCTAAAAAATCAGATTGTGACCAATCATACAAATAATTGTTAAAGTAGTTATAAGATGCCATTGCATCTGGGTCTGGGTCTAATTGAATAATTTTTTCAAGATATTTTATAATATTTTTGACATTAGATGTTCGTCTAAACACTTTTAGAATTGTTTTCATAAGATCTAAATTTTTTTCAAATAATTCTTTATTTTCCTCATAAATAGAATTTATTTCCTGAAAGAAATTACCATTTAGTGCATTTCCATTTTTTGTAAATTCGTTATCAAAAAAAATCACTGAGGCATTAATTAAATTTTTAATCTGTTCTATCGACTTTTTCTTATTGGTTTCTTTATGGTAAGAATTTCTAAAATCATCAATGGCAAGTTTTATTGTATCATTTGATTTACTTAACATCATTCTACAAACACCCTTTAAATTTAACAATCCAGGGGTTCTCTGATTTTCGTTAAGTTTGTCTTCGATAATAGAAATTATTGTAGAATACTTTTTCTCTTTAAATAATTCTAAAAAGTTCACTGTTTGCTTACTCATAGTGTGAAAATATATTACAAGTTAGTACAAAGTAAACTTTTAATAATGTAAACTTTAAATGAAAGATAAAGATGATCTCTCAAATAGATTAATTTAAGAGGGTTTGTTCATAGAATTAAAGAACTCAGAATTATTTTTTGTATCTTTTAATTTTGAACTAATGAATTCAATTGCATCCATTGTTCCCATTGGAGCAATTATTCTTCTTAAAACATTCATTTTTTGAAGATCATTTTTATCAAAAAGCAATTCTTCTCGTCTTGTTCCTGACTTAGTTATATCGATTGCCGGGTAAATTCTTTTATCAGCGATTTTTCGATCTAAAACTGTTTCACTGTTACCTGTGCCTTTAAACTCCTCAAAAATGACCTCATCCATTCTGCTTCCAGTATCTATTAAAGCTGTGGATATGATCGTTAATGATCCACCTTCTTCAATATTTCTAGCAGCACCAAAAAATCTTTTTGGTCTTTGAAGAGCATTAGCATCAACACCTCCGGTTAAAACTTTTCCTGAACTTGGTATTACTGCGTTATACGCCCTTCCTAATCTAGTAATTGAGTCCAATAATATTACAACATCTTTTTTATGTTCTGTTAGTCTTTTTGCTTTTTCGATGACCATTTCTGCAACAGCAACATGACGCTGTGCCGGTTCATCAAAAGTTGAGCTTATCACTTCTCCCTTCACAGTTCTTTGCATATCAGTCACTTCTTCTGGTCTTTCGTCAATAAGCAAAACAATTAAATAACACTCAGGATAATTCTTTGCGATTGAATTCGCTATGCTTTGTAAGATCATTGTCTTTCCAGCTTTTGGTGGTGAAATAATTATTGATCTTTGACCTTTCCCAATAGGACTAACCAAATCAATCAATCTTGGGGTTAAATCTTGTTTCTTATCTGGCTTTGTAATCTCTACTTCCATAATCAATTGTTTGTCTGGGTAAAGTGGGGTTAAGTTATCAAATGCTATTTTATGCCGAGATTTTTCCGGTTCCTCAAAATTAATTTTACTAACTTGTAGTAAAGCAAAATATCTTTCACCTTCTTTTGGCGCTCTGACAGGTCCTTCCACAGTATCACCTGTTCTCAATCCAAATTTTCTAATCTGGCTTGGACTTACATAAATATCATCGGGTCCTGGTAGATAGTTTGACTCCATCGCTCTTAAAAAACCAAAACCATCTTGCAATAACTGCAATACTCCTGCTCCAGTAATCTCCTCTTTTTCTGCAACTTTTTTTAAAATAGCAAATAATATTTCTTGCTTTCTCAAAGTGCTGGCATTTTCTATGCCAAGTTCCTCAGCTTGAGTTATTAACTGTTCAGACGATTTAAGTTTGAGTTCTTGTATGTTCATGAATTAAATTATTAAGGACTTAATAATGTGTCAAATATATATACTAATTTAAATTATTCAACCTTAGATAGGTTTAAAAATAACAATAAAAATGATTAAAATAAGCAATAATGTAGGGATTTCGTTAATGTATCGATAATATTTGGAGGAATGTTTGTTAATATTTAATTTAAATTGACCTAAGACGCTCCCTAGATAAAAATGATACAGAGTTAAAGCAATCACAAAAATAAGCTTTAAAATCATCCACCTTTGACCTAGCTGCTGAAAACCTATCTCATGTATCAATATTAATCCAAATATCCAGGAAAGTGTCATTGCTGGGGTCATTATGTAAAAAAAAAGTTTCTTTTCCATGACTTTGAACACTTCTGTGACTGCTGGTTTGTCATTATTTTCAGAATGATAAACAAAAATTCTTGGAAGATATAAGAGTCCTGCCATCCAAGAAATGACCGCTATTAAATGCAAAGATTTGAAGAGTAAATAAGTATTCATATATTATAGGCTTTTTTGAACTAAAGATTTTAGTAAAGCTATATGATCATCACTATCATTTAAACATGGGACCATGTCAAAATTTTCACCACCTGACTCTAAAAAGGTTTCTTTACCTTGAATCAGAATTTCCTCTAAAGTTTCGACACAATCTGATGAGAAGCCGGGGCATATCGCAAGAACATTCTTTTTACCCTCGCTAGGTAATTTTTCTAATGTTTTATCTGTGTAGGGTTCAAGCCATTTTTGAGGACCAAATCTTGATTGAAACGTTGTTTTAAGCTCTATGGAATTAAACTTTTCCGAGATCAATCTAGTAGTTTTTTGACAATAACAGTGATACGGATCTCCTTTATCGAAATATTTTTGTGGTATGCCATGGTAAGACGCCAAAATTAAATCTGGTTTCCAATTTATTTCTTTTATCTTCTTATTCAGTGAATTTACTAAAGCATCTATATATTGAGGGTGAGATTCGTAATGAGGTATAATTTTAATAGACGGTTGCCACCTCATTTTCATAAGTGTTCTATATACTTCATCACAAACTGTGGCTGTAGTTGCTGCAGCATATTGAGGATATAATGGAAGTATTACCAAATTTTCACAACCCATAGAATGCAAAGCCTTTATTTTACTTTTAATACTTGGATTTCCATATCTCATGGCAAAATCCACAACTACATTCTTATCAGATATTAAGTTTGATAATTTGTTTGCCTGTTGTCGAGTATAGTAAAGTAGTGGAGATATATTTTCTTTTTTCATCCAAATTTCTTTGTAAGCTTTAGCAGTTTTTGAAGGCCTCAAATTTAATATAAAAACATTTAATATGATTTGCCAAATTATAGGATTAACTTCTATTACTCTTCTATCAGATAAAAATTCCCTCAAATATTTTCTTATATCTAGCCAGCTTGTTGAATCAGGAGTGATTCCGTGTCCTAAATTAAATATATAAGGATGATCTTTAAAAATATCCAAATATTTTTTTACCTCTTTTTTCAAGTTTTCTTGGTCAGTTAATAAAATTTTTGGATCCATACCGCCTTGAACAGGAATTTGAATATCTTTTAAAATTTCTTTTGGATCAACTTCGTAATCAATACAGATAGCACTGGGCTTAACAATTTCGCAAAAGTCTTTAAATTTCTTTATACCTTTAGGAAAACATATTACTGGTACATTTAAAGATTTAGTATACTCCACTATATTAATTGTGGGTTCATAAATATAATTTGGCAAATCTTTTTCACTCAATAGACCAGCCCAACTATCAAAAATTTGAATAATTTGCGCACCACTATCAACTTGATTTTTAATATGAACTTTTAAAAACTTTTCAATAATCTTTAAAGTTTTATTTATAAGTTTTTCGTCTTTAAAAAAATCACTCTTTAAACCTGATTTTGGAGATTTCTTATTAATCATATAAACCAGTAAGGTCCATGGAGCACCAACAAAACCGATAGTATTTTTATTTTTTGTAAGAATGTTATCTTTAATTAAATTAACCAACTTATAAACTGGTGTAAGCTTTTTAACAAAATCGATTTCATCTAATTTAAGAATATTATCTAAATTTAAATCTCCTAGAATAGGTCCAATTCCTTTTTTAAATTCAACTTTCTGATTTAATCCATATGGTAGCATTAAAATATCTGAAAAAATTATTGCAGCATCTAAATCAAATCTTTTCAAAGGTTGTAAGGTTATTTCTGCAGATAAATTTTCATTTAAGCAAAGTTTTATAAAATCAGGATTTTTAGCTCTGATTTCTCTAAATTCGGGCAAATATCTCCCAGCTTGCCTCATGATCCATATAGGCTTTAAAGTTGTATTGTTATTTTTTAAAACTTTATAAATTGGAGTCATAAATAAAATATATATTATAAGATTGTAGTATTGTTAGGGAATGTGAATAATGGTAACTATTTTTTATCAACATTTTATTAACCATTTATTCTTTAATTTTTACAAATTTACACGCAATTTATGAATTACTTAGTCATTTGTATAATTGTTTTCCACTTAATAAAAAATGTTAATAAAACAAGCATTTTACATGCTATTTTAAGGAAAAAATAAATTTATTTAAATCTATTAAAATATTACAAAGATATTAACAAAATATACATGGCTAATACTTACCAAATATTCTTGATTTCAGACTCTACTGGAGAAACTTTAGACAGAATTTTTTTGTCACTAAAAGCTCAATTCAAAAATATTGATTATAAGGTAAATTCATATTCGTTTACTAGAACAGAAAATCAAATACATAAAATCTTGGATTTAGCGATCAAGGAAAAAAATTCAATAATTCTCTACACAATTGTTGATAATAATTTAGCTAAATTTTTAGCCAATACGTGTGATAAAAAAAAAATACCATGTTTCGGAGTGCTGGGTAGTTTAATTTTAAATTTTTCAAAATTATTTAATCAAAAGGCCTCTCACGAACCTAGCGGACAACACGCCTTAAATGATGAATATTATGACAGGATCGAGGCAATACAATTTACCATGAATCATGATGATGGAAACTTGCTTAATGATGTTGAAAAATCAGATATTATTTTACTAGGTGTAAGTAGAACAAGCAAAACACCAACCTCTATTTATCTAGCTAATAAGGGTTTTAAAACTGCAAATATTCCTTTAGTGAATAAAAATTCTATACCAAAAAATTTAAAAGAAAATCCTCAAAATTTTTGCATAATAGGTTTGACCACTGAAGCAGAAAGGTTAGCTGATGTAAGAAAGAATCGAATAAATTCATTAAAAGATAAAAAGAATCAAGATTATACAAATCTAGACAAAATAAAAAAAGAAGTTGAAGAGGCAAAAAATACTTTTAAAAAATACAAATGGCCAACAATTGATGTCACAAGAAAGTCAGTCGAGGAAACTGCGGCATCGATAATAAAAATCTACGAAATTTTTTCTAATAAAAAAAATGGATAAAAAAATTATCTTAGCTTCCAAAAGTAAAGTAAGAAAAAATATTTTAGATAAAAATAATATTGAGAATTTTGTAGAGCCGTCAAATGTTGATGAAGATCTTGTAAAAATGAGCCTTTTAAATGAAAACGCAAGTCCAGAAACAATCTCAAAAAATTTAGCAGAATTAAAAGCAAATAAAGTTAGTATGAAAAAACCTAATAAACTAGTATTGGGTGCGGATAGTGTAATAGATTTAGAGGGGGAATTAATCTCAAAGCCTGGTAGCAGAGATGAAGCTATAAAGATATTAAAAAAACTTAATGGAAAAGTTCATTATTTAATAAGCTCAGTTTGCATATCAAAAGATGGGGTTATGGTCTGGAATTATACCGATAGAGCCAAACTTACTATGAAAGTTTTTACTGAAAATGAATTAGAACGTTATTTGTCAAAGATAAGTGATGAAGCTCTTTATTCGTATAATGTTTATCAAATTGAGGGTGAGGGCAGAGCTTTATTTTCTAAAATTGAAGGGGATGAAAATACCATTATGGGCCTTCCTATTGACAAAATTAAAGATTATCTAAAAAATTATGAATAAATTTTTAGTTATTGGAAATCCTATTGATCATTCGTTATCACCGAAATTACACAATTATTGGATGGAGAAAAATAATATTAATGCAATATATGAAAAAGAAAAGCTAAATAGCAATAATTTACAAAATTTTATTTTGAACATCAAAAATAAAAATATATGTGGAGCAAATGTCACTGTGCCATTTAAAAAAGAGGTAATTCCTTATCTAGACAAATTAACCCCAGATGCTGAAGCCACACAATCAGTTAATACAATTTTATTAGATAATGAAGATAAAATTATAGGTCATAATACAGATATAGGGGGATTTGAAAATGCAATAAAGTTTACAAAATACGATTTTAAAAAAAAAAAAGTTTTCCTTTTAGGTGCTGGGGGAGTTGTTCCATCTATAATTTTTGCATTAAATAAAATGAGAGTATCTAGTATTACGCTATCCAATAGAACAAAAAAAAAAGCTGAGGACTTACAAAAGTTTTCAAATGAAAAAATGCTTAAGAATAATAAACTAAGTGAGATAGTAGTTGTTAATTGGGGAGTAATACCTGAATTTGATATAGTTATTAATGCTACAAGTGTAGGGTTAAATAATAATCAAAAATTAGATTTGGACTTTTCAAACATTAGCAAAAATAAGTTTTTTTATGATGTAATTTACAATCCCAAAGAGACGAAATTTTTAAAAACTGGTAAAGACCTAGGTAATCAAACTGAAAATGGAAAAAAAATGTTCATTTATCAAGCGGCAGAAGCCTTTAAACTTTGGCACAACATACAACCAGAAATTAATGAGGAAGTGATAGAGCTTTTAGACCAATGAAGAGAATAGGAATATTAGGAGATATTGGATCAGGTAAAAGTTATATTGCTAAATGTTTTGGTTACCCAGTATTTAATGCGGATAAAGAAGTTGCAAAAATTTATGACAAAGAAAAAAAAATTTTTTTTAAACTAAAAAAAATTTTACCTAAATATATTAATTCTTTTCCAATTAAAAAAAGAGAAATTATGAAAGCGATTTTGGATAATAAAGATAATTTAAAAAAAATTATAAAAATAATTCACTTAGAAGTAAGAAAAAAAATGTATCTTTTTTTAAAAAAAAATAAAAATAAAAAAATTGTAATATTGGATATACCACTTTTGTTAGAAAATAAGATTAATAAAAAAAATGATATTTTAATTTTTGTTGACGCTAACAAAATAAATATAATGAAAAGATTAAAAAAAAGAAAAAATTTCGACTTAAAGCTATTGAATAAATTTAAACAGGTTCAACTTCCACTTAATTATAAAAAACGTTTGTCTCAATTTGTTATTAAAAATAATTTTACTAACAATCCAGTAAAAAAAGATATAAAATTTATTTTAAATAAAATTTTATAATGAAAGAAATTGTATTAGATACCGAAACCACGGGTATTTCAGTCAAAGATGGTCACAGAATTGTTGAAATTGGCTGTATTGAGCTTGATAATCTTGTGCCTACAAACAATAAATTTCATTGTTATCTTAATCCTGAGAGAAAAGTTTCAGAGAAAGCATTCGAAGTTCATGGTTACTCAGATGAATTTCTTGCAAAACAAAAAAAATTTTCTGAAGTCGCTGATAAGTTTTTAGAGTTTATTGCGGGGAAAAAAATTATAATTCATAATGCTGATTTTGACTTGTCTCATTTAAACAATGAGTTGAAGATCCTGGGTAGAAAAAAAATTATCAATGAAATAGTAGATACACTAACTTTAGCAAGAGATAAATTCCCCGGTTCTCCTTCAAACTTAGATGCTCTTTGTAAAAGATATAGAATTGATAATTCAAGAAGGACAAAACATACGGCTTTAATAGACTGTGAATTATTAGCAAAGGTTTATATTAACTTAATTGATCAAAAAGAACCAACTTTAGATTTTAGTAGAAAAGAAATATCAGGTGAGACAATTTTTCAGGAGAAGATTAATTATTTTAAAAAGATTATTAAACCATCTAATGTTGAATTAAAAAAACATAAAGAATTTGTAAAATCACAGATAAAAAAAAATTTTTTTACTTAATATTTTTTTTATATAGATTCTCAAAATCTATTTTTTTTTCGATTTTTATCGCAGGATAACCTGAATTATGCAGTAAATTGATAAGTGTTTTTTCAATATTTTCATAAATATCTTTTTGAACATCGACAAGAACAATTTTTTCTAAAATTTTTTTGTCTTTAAGATTTTCATCAATTTGTACTATTGATGTATGAACAAATTCAAAAATTGATTTTTTGACGTTCTGTTCTTTGTCATGAAACTTTATAGAGGTATTAATTTCTATCAACCTACTTTTTATTGCTCTTGAGTTTATATCAATTCCTAATTGATAACGACCAATGTTATCTTTAACATACATATATGTTTCAGCATCAGGTGTTTCACTTGACATTCAATAAAGTTTCTATTCGTCTTTTCCTTAACTTTGAATTTTGATGAAAAACTTTTAAAAATTAGTTTTCTTGTGAAGGGTATTATTAAAGTAAATCCAATTATATCTGTCGCAAAACCTGGTATGATTAATAATAAAGCAGCAAATGCTATAGCAGCCCCAGATATTATTTCATATGCAGGCAATTCGTTTTTGACTAGTTGGGTAAATCCAGATTTCAAGGTATTTAAACCTTCGTATCTTGCATAAATAATACCCAGAATTGCTGTTATAAATATTAAAGAAATTGTATTAAATGCTCCAATTTGGGCACCAATTTTTATAAATAAGAAAATTTCAATAACAGGTATTAAAATTATAGATGCTAAAACTGTGTTCATTTGTCTTTAATTTAATTGTTAGTTGAAATTATTCAACATAGTAATTACTATCAGCTAATGAATTATAGTTTTGAATATATAGATATTATTCTCCTAGCCATGATAGCTGGTTTTATATTTCTTAGGTTGAGGGGAATACTTGGAAAGAGAACTGGTTTTGAGGGAAAAATAAACCCTCAATTTGAGAATATTTTAAAAAAGACCCAAGCAGATAATAACATCAAAAAAAATGAAAATTTTGATGAAAATGCTCAAAAGGAATTTTTAAAAGGTGCAAAAATTGCTTATGAAACTATAATTACTGATTTTAGTGATCAAGATAATAAAATTACTAATAGCAAACCTTTGCTTAGTGAAAAAATATATTCTCAATTTAAATCTGCTTTAAATGAAAGAAATAAAAGAGGACACTTCGCTGAAATAACATTTATCGGAATTAATTCTGCAAGTATAAAGGAGCATATAAGAATGGGCACTATCCTGAAGGTAACTGTAGACTTTGTAGGAGAAGTTATAACGTGTATTAGAGATAAAGAAAAAAAAATAGTATCAGGTCATCCTGAAAAAATTAAAAAGATTTATGACACCTGGGTTTTCTCCAGAGACACAAAGTCGAACAATCCAAATTGGCAATTGGTCGATACTCTCACTTAATTGACTGAAAAGATTTCAAATAAAGACAAAAAAGATTGGAAAAATTTTGTGTCTGTGAATAATCCTTTGCCAAATAAGGATTTAGACAAGGCAGAAAAAAAAAGTATTAAATCAAAGCATTATGATTTTCACGGTTTTTCTTTATCAGAGGCAAATGAAACAATAAATAAGTGTATTAGAGATGCTTATGAAAGTGGTATAAAAAAATTAGTTATTGTTACAGGTAAAGGAATTCATTCAGATAATGAAAAAAATCCATATTCATCAAAAGATCTTGGTATTCTGAAATACTCTATGCCAGAGTATATAAAAAGTAATTTAGATTTAATGAAGTTTATAAATGAAATAAAAGACGCAAATATTGAAGATGGAGGAAGTGGCGCATTCTACATTTTTTTAAAAAAAAAAAAATAATTTATAACAATGATAATTTGGTTAGCCTCATATCCTAAAAGTGGAAATACTTGGGTAAGACTTTTTTTAAACTCATTAATTTTTACTAAAGATGTGAATGTGAACATTAACGATATCAAAATAGAACAATTTCCAAGTAGAAAATATTTTAATGGTATTACTAATAATATTGATGATATGAGAGAATTTATGCAGTATTGTAATATTGCCCAATCAAAATTAAATTTAGATAGCAAAATTAAATTCTTTAAGACTCACAATGCTTTTTGGAGAACAGGAAAATATTCATTCACTGATGATAAAAATACTATGGGTATCATACATATTGTAAGAGATCCTAGAAATGTAATTACTTCAATTAAAAACCACTATAATTATGAAAATTATGAAAAGGCCCTTAAGTTTATGGAAGATGAAAAAAACATTATTGGCATAAAAGGATCCACAAAAGAAATGGACCTCCCAACATTAATATCATCTTGGAAGACTCATTATAATTCCTGGAAAAATCTTACCACTCTAAAAAGTAGGTATATTTTGATCAAATATGAGGATTTATTAAAAGATCCTGTAAATGAATTTAACAAAATTTGTTCTTTTATAAATAAAATTTCAAAACTTAAATTTAGTGAAAAAAATATATTAAAGGCAGCTGAAAATACAAACTTTGAAAACTTGAGAAAACAAGAGCAATCAAAGGGTTTTAAAGAAGCTCCCAAAAATAATAACAAATTTTTTTATTTAGGACCAAGTAATGTTTGGCAAAATTTATTAGATAAAAATATAAAAGATAGATTAGAAAGTAATTTTAAACAAGAGATGCAAGATTTAAGTTATTTATAAATCTTATAAAATAAATTTAGATAGATCTGTATCTTTAATAAGATTATCGAGATTTTTGTTAATATAATCTTTATCTATTATAATCTTTTCACCAGAGCGGTCAGTGGCTGTAAAGCTAATTTCATCTAAAATTTTTTCAATAATTGTATGCAGTCTTCTCGCTCCAATATTTTCAACAGTTGAGTTAACTTCCGAAGCAATATTTGCAATTGCATCTATTCCATCCTCAGAGAATTCGAGATCAACATTCTCAGTTTTTAAAAGTGCAATATATTGTTTAATAAGACTATAATCCGGCTCTTTTAATATTCTTTTAAAATCCTCACTTGTTAATGCCTCTAATTCAACTCTTATAGGTAACCGGCCTTGTAATTCTGGTAATAAATCTGATGGTTTGGCAAGTTGGAATGCACCAGAGGCTATAAATAAAATATGGTCTGTTTTGATTGGACCATATTTTGTATTTACAGTGGTTCCTTCTATTAAAGGTAATAAGTCTCGCTGCACACCTTCTCTTGAAACATCACCACCAACTCTGTCCGTTCTACCGGAAATTTTATCTATCTCGTCTAAAAAAACTATGCCATTATTTTCTGTAGAAATTTTTGCAGCTTTTATAATCTTATCTTGTTCAATTAATTTATCAGACTCATCATTTATTAAAATTTCATGAGACTCTTTAACAGTCATTTTTTTCTTTTTTTCTTTAGTACCGATAGACTTTCCAAGCATCTCACCGATATTAATCATCCCTACATTAGCACCTGGCATTCCTGGAATTTCAAAGGAAGTAGAGTTAGTTCCTGTACCGCTAACCGTAATTTCAATTTCGTTATCATCTAAATCACCATTTCTAAGTCTTTGTCTGAAACTTTCTCTTGTTGCAGCGCTCGCTTTTTTACCAACTAATGCGTCCAATACTTTCTCCTCAGCAAGCTTTTGTGCTTTGGCTTTGACTTCCTGTCTTTTTTTTACTTTTTCCATTGAAATAGCTATTTCCACTAAATCCCTTACAATCTGTTCAACATCTCTTCCAACATAACCAACTTCTGTAAACCTTGTTGCCTCAACTTTAACAAAGGGTGCCTCAGCCAATTTTGATAATCGTCTTGATATTTCTGTTTTACCAACTCCAGTTGGACCAATCATTAAAATATTTTTTGGTAGCACCTCATTTTTCATTTCACCCTTAAGCGCTTGTCTTCTCCATCTATTTCTTAATGCAACCGCAACCGCTTTTTTTGCTTTATTCTGTCCAACAACAAATCTATCCAACTCGGATACTATTTCTCTTGGTGAAAGAGAACTACCTAAAAACTCTTCGTTAGAGTCTTTTTTATCTTTTGGATGTAGCTGTGTGACGTTTGATTTATCCATTATATTTTTTCAATTTTAACATTATTGTTAGTAAAAACACAAATTTCTGCTGCAACCTCAATTGCCTTTTTTGCAACCTGCTCAGCATTCATTTCAGTTTCAATTAAAACCTTTCCTGCTGCTAATGCGTAATTTCCACCAGAGCCAATTCCAATAACATCTCCCTCAGGTTCTAAAACGTCTCCTGTGCCAGAAATTATATAGCTGTTTTCTTTATCACCAATTGCCATCAGTGCTTCAAGTCTTCTTAAATATTTGTCTGTTCGCCAATCTTTTGCTAACTCTACCGCTGCTCTTGATAAATTTCCTGCGTGTTTTTCTAATTTTGCTTCTAGTCTTTCAAACAAAGTTAAAGCATCTGCTGTAGATCCAGCAAATCCTGCTACGACACCTCTTTTATCAATTTTTCTTACTTTTGAGGCAGTACTTTTTACGACTGTATTTCCCATACTCACCTGTCCATCACCTGCAACTACGACTTCTTTATTTTTTCTTACTAATACAATTGTTGTCATAGCTTATAAATGGATACTAATTTTGATACTTCAAGCCCAGGGTTAGTATTATTGCCATAATTGAATAATATATGTATACCTCTTTTTAATTATGAAGCGTAAAGGCAAAATTAGTCGAAAAACCAAAGAGACCAGCATCAGTGTTGATCTGAATATTGATGGGAAAGGTAAATATAAAATTGACACAGGCATAGGTTTCTTAAATCACATGTTAGAGCAGTTATCTAAACATTCTTCTATTGATATGATCATCAAAGCCAAAGGGGATACTCATATAGATCTTCACCACACCACTGAAGACACTGGTATTGCGATAGGTGAGGCTCTAAAGAAAGCTTTGAAAAAATCTGTTGGCATCAGAAGATATGCTCATGCAATGATACCTATGGATGAAACCTTA
>LULK01000389.1_pt1 | contig 14331 bp, 17 predicted proteins | sample 728181 | NCBI WGS metagenome assembly LULK01 (sample SAMN03860291, study PRJNA289734) | marine metagenome | biome: seawater column; feature: ocean; material: water; isolation source: Red Sea water column Station 169 - depth 10m | place: Saudi Arabia: Red Sea | collected 2011-10-15 | depth 10 m | reverse complement strand
TCTATAGCCTTGGTCTTACTTGGCGATGTTATGTCAAATGCTTATCAAAGAGCTCAAAACGATATGGGTATATTTTCCCAAAAAACTGTAACTGTTGGAGATTTGTTTATAGGTGCTATTGTTCCTGGAATTCTAATATGTATTGGGTATCTTATTTATACACTTTATAAAAATAGCAATAATTTAAACATAAAAGATACTTCAACAGAATTAGCTATAGATAAAGTTGAATTGTTTAAGACTCTCGCACTTCCAATAGTTTTGATTTTTTTAGTTCTAGGTTCAATATTTGCTGGTATTGCTACGCCAACTGAAGCAGCTGCCATTGGAGCATTTGGCGCTTTATTGATTGCATTGATCAACAGAAAAGTTAATTTAAATTTCATAAAAGAAACTTCTGAGAAGACTGCCGTTGTTTCAACAATGATTTTCACAATTCTTATTGGTGCTTCAATTTTTTCATTGATATTTAGAGGAGTTGGTGGTGATGAGTTGATTGATCTGATTTTTAACTCTCTGCCAGGAGGATCATTCACTGCTCTAATATTTGTCTTAATAATAATTTTTTTGCTTGGTTTTATTTTAGATTTTATTGAAATTTGTTATGTGATCGTCCCTCTTGTTGCGCCACCTCTTTTAATGATGGGATTTGATCCTGTATGGCTTGCTATTTTATTTGCAATAAATTTACAAACATCATTTTTAACTCCACCTTTTGGATTCTCACTTTTTTATTTGAGAGGGGTTGCTGATGAAAGCATACAAACTAAAGAAATTTACAAAGGTGTTGTGCCTTTTATACTAATTCAAATTATTATTCTTTTTACAGTTATGTTGTTTCCAGTTCTAATAATATAAGAGTTATGTATAAAAAATTCTTAATCATATCTACTTTCTTCATTTTAATTAGCTGCTCAGATGGTTTTAAAGAATTAGAAGACAGAGTCAAAACTCAAGCAAAAGAGATTGGAGTAGAGATGTCTTTTTTTGAAGTTAAAAAAGAGGCTTTATATATTCAGCAATGGAGTAAGGATGACGTATTCATTGATGAAATAAATGAATTTAAGAAACTTGATAAAGAAAACTTCCCTGGAAAAGGGAAAATTCTATTTACAGGTAGTTCAAGTATTAGATTTTGGGATTCTTTGAATGAGGATATGAAACCACTTGAGGTGTTAAATCGTGGTTTTGGTGGAGCACAAATTTCGCATGTTATTTATCATTTTGAAGATATTGTTAAGCCATATAATCCAAAGGCTATTGTCTTTTTTTGTGGAACAAATGATCTAACTGCATTAAAGACTCCAGAAGAAACTTTGAAAGATTTCAAAAAATTCTTGAATCTTGTTAGGAATGAGTTTGGAAACATCAAAGTTTATGTAATCGGAATAAAACCAACTGTTGATAGGCTTTATCTTGATAAAGAAGAAAGAATTTATAATAGTTCAATTAAATTGCTCGCAAGTGACGACGCCTACTTAGAATATATTAATATCTGGGAACCTATGCTAAATCAAGATGGAACAAGAATGCCAGAGTTATTCATTGAAGATGGATTGCATATGAATAAAAAAGGATATGAAGTCTGGACTAAGAAAGTAAGAGAAAGTCTTGGTAAAGATTTTAATCTATAAGCCAGCGTTATTTTTTTCAAGAGCTCTTTCAGCTCTGTAACTAGATCGAACCATTGGGCCTGAAACAACCTCAAGAAATCCTTTGTTGAGTCCAATTTGTCTATATCTCTCAAATTCTTCTGGTGTGACCCATCTTTCAATTGGATGATGGTTTCTTGTTGGTCTCAAATACTGACCAATTGTGACAATATCAACTTTATTTTTTGCTAAATCATTTAGCGTTTGGTCTATTTCAGAATCAGTTTCACCTAATCCGAGAATAATACTCGTTTTAGTAAGAACTTTTGGGTTAATTCGCTTTGATTCAGCAAGTACATCGAGTGTTTGTTGGTACCCTGCTCTAATATCTCTAACTTGGTGAGTAAGTCTTTCAACAGTTTCAATATTTTGTGCAAAAACTTCTAATCCACAATTAACCAAAGTTTCAATTGATGATGAAAGCCCTTTAAAATCTGGAGTAAGTGCTTCTACAGCCGTGTCAGGATTTAAATCTTTAATTAGCTTTACAGTATTTGCAAAATGTTGAGCGCCTCCATCAGGAAGATCGTCTCTATTAACTGAAGTCAAAACTACATACTTAAGCTTCATAATTTCGACAGCTTTTGCAGTATTCAAAGGTTCATCTTTATCAAGCCATCCATTTGGATTTCCTGTATCAACCGAACAAAACTTGCATGCTCTTGTGCATACAGAACCCATTAGCATGAAAGTTGCGGTTCCAGCAGACCAACATTCATTAATATTTGGGCAATGAGCTTCTTCGCAAACTGTATATAGTTGCTTGCTTTGAACTTGTTCTTTTACCTTGTGAAAATTAGGATTAAACTCAGCCTTAACTTTTAACCAACTTGGTTTCTTTGGTGTGGGTATTTCAGAATATTTATTTAATTTTTGGCCGTTTTTAACAGCCTTTATACCATCCCTATTGGTGATTTTAGTTGTTGCTATAATTTCCATTTAAAAAATTTTTCTAAGTAAATCTATTGATATTTTTTCTAATTGTAATTTAGAAATATCCTTATTTAAATCTTTTATCTGCGTTACTTCTAGATCTTTGTAACCACATGGATTAATTTGTTTAAAAGGTAAAAGATCCATATCATAATTTATACTAATTCCATGGTAAGACTTGCCTTTTGAAATCCTCAATCCCACTGAAGCAATTTTTTTTTCCTCTACATAAACACCGGGTGCGCCTTCGATAAAATTTGAATCAATCGAAAATTCTTCTAGCAACTCTTTTACGAATAACTGAATAGTACTTACAAGCTTCTTAGGACTAAAGTTAAGTTTTTTAATATCTAAGAGAAAATAAATGACTAATTGTCCAGGTCCATGATATGTGACCTCTCCACCTCTATCTGATTGAACAACAGGTATATTCTTTGGATTAATGATGTGATTTTTATCGGCTGCAGTTCCTAAAGTAAAAATTGGTGGGTGTTCAAGCATCCAAATTTCATTACTGAAATTTTTATCTTTGATATGAGATTTCATCAGTTCCAAAGTTTCGTGATAATTCACAGTTCCAAGAGATTTAAAAGTTAGGTTTTCAAGCACTATTTGTTTCTTGCTTCTACAAATGCGTCTTCTGAGATTTTATGATATTCAGAAACATCTTTTTTGAAATTTTTATATGACTCATAAACTTTAGCAATATTTTCATCATCCTTTGCTAAATCATCTAAAATTTTATTTGAAATTTGTCTAAATTCTTCAATAACATCATCAGGTAATCTTCTTAGTTCGACACCATGGACGTCAACTAACTCGGTTAATGCTTGATTATTTCTGGCTAAATACTCATCCAGCATATCTTGATTAACAGCTTTTGATGCGGTTTCTATTATTACTTGCAAATGCTTAGGAAGAGAATTCCATGCATCTAAATTAATCAATAGTTCTAGCATAGGTCCAGGCTCGTGCCATCCAGGATAATAATAATATTTAGCTGCTTGATGAAATCCAAATGTTAAATCGTTATATGGGCCTACCCATTCTGTAGCATCTATAACTCCTGTTTGAAGCGCTGTAAAAAGTTCTCCACCTGGCAGAGTTACTGGTATGCCTCCAGCTTCTTTTAAGACCTCTCCACCAATTCCGGGTATACGCATTTTTAGTCCTTTAATATCTGCTAAAGAATTTATTTCTTTGTTGAACCATCCAAACATCTGTGTTCCTGTATTTCCAGCTGGGATCGGATAAATATTAAAGGGTTGGTATATTTCTCGCCATAACTCCAAGCCACCACCTCTGTATACCCAAGCATTGATCTCATCAGCTGTTAGTCCAAAAGGAACACTTGTAAAAAATTGAGCAGCTGGGACTTTGCCTTTCCAAAAATAGCCGCCACTGTGACCCATTTGATGTGAGCCACTTGATACAGCATCAAACACACCAAAAGCAGGAACTTGTTCTTCTGCACCATAAACAGTAATGGTCATCTGCCCATTACTCATTTCTTCAACAAGATCAGCAATTCTTTCAGGTGCCATGCCTAGACCAGGATAATTTTTTGGCCATGATGTAACTAAGCGCCAATTATATTTTTTCTCTTTCAAGACATCTTCGTCTAATCCTGAAGATTGCTCGCCAGAACAACCAACCAAAACTATCAAAGTTAATATGTAAGTTAAATTTCTCATTAAATTTTTTCTAGGTTTGCGTAAGCCATAACTAACCACTTCGTTCCTGAACTATCAAAATTTACTTGAACTCTTGCAGCATCTCCCGAGCCTTCATAGTTAAGCACAATACCCTCACCAAATTTTTTGTGTAAAACTTTTTGTCCAAGAGCAATACCTATCTCCTCCTCAAATTCAATTTTTGTCTCATTGAAGTCTTTTCTATTATAAGGAATATTGGTTTGTGCTCTAGGTCTTATTTCATCAATTAAGTCTTTTGGTATTTCTCTTAAAAATCTTGAAGGAGGATTGAAAGTATCATTACCATGCAGCCTCCTTGATTCAGCATGTGTTATATATAATTTCTCCATTGCTCTTGTAATTGCAACATAACAAAGTCTTCTTTCTTCCTCTAATTGAGATGCGCTTTCCATTGATCTGCCATGTGGGAATAAACTTTCTTCTAAGCCAGTAAGAAGGACTAATTTAAATTCAAGGCCCTTTGCAGAGTGCATTGTCATAAGTTGTGCAGCATCATCGTGTTCCGATGCTTGCCTATCGCCAGAATCTAAAGAAATAATATCGAGATAACTTTCAGCAATTTCTATATTTGTTCTTTCATCTTTAATGCTTTGCTCAAAATTTTTTGTAGCTGTAATTAATTCCTCTAGGTTTTCAGTTCGTGTTTTTCCTTTTTCTCCAGCTTCTTTTGCATGATAAGTATATAAACCAGTTTCTTTAATAATTAGTTCCATAAGGTCAGATAAAGAGTTCTCTTCGATAAAACCCTTACAACCAGCAATGAATTCAAGATAATCTTTTAATCCAGACCCTCCTCTTCCTGAAATTTTTCCTTCATCGATTAGTTTCGCTGAAGCTTTTATATAAGAAATATTGTATTGTTTTGCAGCATTTCTAATTTTTGCTAATGTTTTTTCACCAACACCTCTTGTTGGATTTGAAATTGATCGCTCAAATGAAGGATTATCATTGTTATTAAAAATAATTCTCAAATATGAAATAGCATTCTTTATTTCTAGTCTTTCGTAAAACCTCAGGCCCCCGTATATCCTGTAAGGAATACTCACACGAAGTAATGCCTCCTCAATTGCTCTTGATTGAGCATTAGAACGATATAACACTGCAGCCTCTTCATAAGTACCACCCTTATTCATCCATTCTTTTAAAATATCAGCGACGAATCTAGCTTCATCTTGTTCGTTATATGCCTGATAGAGAACTATTTGCTCACCCTCTACTTTATCTGTCCAAAGATTTTTACCCAGCCTATCTTTGTTGTTATCAATCAAAGCATTTGCAGCATTGAGAATAATGTTTGTTGACCTGTAATTTTGTTCTAATCTAATAATTTCAGTTTGTTTATAATCTTTTGAGAACGAATTTACATGCTCAACCTTTGCTCCTCTCCATCCATAAATCGACTGGTCATCATCCCCCACTGCCGTTACATTAGAATCTCTTGAAGCTATTTCTTGAAGCCACTTATATTGAATAGTGTTGGTATCCTGAAACTCATCTATAAGGATTGATTGGAATCTCGTTTGAAAAAAAGTTTTTACAGACTTTGAATTGATTAAAACCTCATAAGACTTTAATAAGAGCTCACCAAAATCGACTAAATCATCTCTTTGACATGTTTCTTCATACTCTTTGTAAACTTTGCTTATTGTTTCAGTATAGAAATCCTCTTTATCATCAACATCCTTTTGGCGTAATCCATCATCTTTCCAAGCATTAATTTGCCATTGGCTCTGTCTTGCTGGCCATTGTGCTTCATCTAAGTTCAGTTCTTTAGAAATTCTTTTTATAATTCGTAACTGATCATCAGAATCTAGAATAGTAAAACTGCTAGACAATCCTGCTTCTTTATAAAATCTTTTTAAAAGTTTATGAGATAGTCCATGAAAGGTTCCAACCCACGAATCTAGCATTGGGGCCTGAAGAAGCGATTCAATTCTTGAGCGCATCTCATTTGCAGCTTTGTTTGTAAAAGTAACTGCCATTATTGAAGAGGGATTTCTGCCTAAAGCCTCAACTTCCCATGCAATTTTATGCACTAAAACTCTTGTTTTTCCAGAGCCTGCGCCAGCCAAAACTAGCAAATGCTGTTTTTCTGAAGTGACAGCTTTTCGCTGTTCTTCATTTAAATTATCTAAAATATGAGATACGTCCATTTAGGGATTCATTTTTTTCTTTAAGTTAGATATTCTAACCTTATGTCGACAAAATTATTGAGACAAATTAAGAATTCGATACCAGATTTAAGAAAGTCGGAAAAAGTAGTCGGAGAGTTTATATTAGAAAATCCTAAATCTGTCATCACCATGAAAACAGCAGAAGCATCTGAAGCTATGGGAATAAGTGAACCTACACTTATTAGATTTTGCAAAGCAATAGGATTTTCAGGTTTTCAAGAACTAAAAATTAATTTATCTCAGCAATTAGCAGCAGATGATTATTTTGTAATGTATGAAATAGATGAAGATGATTCTATTCATGAGCTCTGTGAGAAAGTTTTCGATACCGGCATAAGTGAAATATTAAATGTTCGATCGCAAATTGATCAAGATATCCTTGAAAATGCTATTGAAACCTTGGTGAATGCAAAACGTGTAGAATTTTATGCTTTTGGTGGCTCAGCTCCAGTGGCAATGGATGGTCAGCATAAATTTTTTAGATTAAAGATTCCATCATCAAATATATCAGATCCTCATCTTCAGTTTATGTCAGCTAACTCTCTTGAAAAAGAAGACGTTGTGGTGGCAATATCACAATCAGGAACTACAACCGCATTAATAGAAAGTGTAAAAATTGTAAGAAAAAACGGTGTCAAAGTAATCGGGATAATGCCAGGCGACACTCCACTTGCAAATATCTGTGATTATCCTCTGACAATTAATGTAGGGATCAACAACAGAATATCAAAACCAGTTACATCTAGGATTGCATATACAGCTGTAATAGATGTGCTAACTATGGGTGTAGCACAACTCAAGCCCGAGGCTCAAGAACATTTATATAATATCGCTGATAGTCAAAGATCTTTGAAAAGTAGTGACTAATAGATTGCTGATTCCCTAAACCAGAGATTCACTGCCCATTTTTCACCTGCGACAACTGGCGAACCTCCATGAAGTGCTTGTGGATTAATTTCAGTTGTGCCCTCTATACAATTATGAAAAACAACTACGTCACCTTTATTTGGTTTTACAGAAACATTTATTTTTGGAAAATCCGTAGCGCCTCCCTCCTCAACATCATTTAAATAAGCAAGGGCTGTCACCATTCTTTGGCCACCTGGAAACCAATTATTTTGTCCTTCTTTTGTAGTCTTATCAAAAGCATCAAAATGAGGCTTATATTCATTACCAGGCCCATAATAGACTAGCTGGAATTGTTCAGCATTGTTAATTGGCATCTTAACTAAAACAGAAAATCGCTTACTTACTTCATGAATGACATCAGATGCGCTATGTTCCAACCAACAAAAATCATTGGTCCTACTTGCATGAAATTCACTTTCATCATCTGAAATTACCTTAGCTCTTTCCATTTTACCCTTACCCATTTCAACAAAAGCTTCACATTCATCATCGGATAAAAAATTATTTACTACATAAACAATTGGGTCTGCAGAATAAAGAGTGACGTTATCAGATATTTTTTTTGGTTCCATTTGCGATACAAATTATACTATTTTTGTATTATAAATAAATTTGTTATGAAAATTTTTATTTCAATTGCTTCCTATCAGGACCCCTTACTTGAGTCCACAATTATAAGTGCATACGAATCATCTAAAAATCCTGAAAACTTAGTATTTGGTGTATGCGATCAATCAAGCAATCCGCTCGATATTGACAAATTCTCATTCAAGGATCAAATTCATTATGAACATATTGATCCTCTTTTATCTGAGGGTCCATGTTGGGCTAGAGCAGAAATTCAAAAAAAATTTACAAACGAAAAATATTATTTACAAATTGATTCACACTCTCAATTCGAAGAAGACTGGGATTCATACTTAATAAAATACATCAATAAGATACAAGAGGTCGATTCTGAGTTGCATAAAAATCCAATAATTACATGTTATCCAAGAGCTTTTGAGGTTCTTGACTACGACAGTCATAAATTTTCAATGAATAGAGATGATAAAAATACACATGTAATTACTTTTAGAGAAGATTCAATGTTTATAAAAGGGAATTTTTGCAGACAGATTGGTGCTATTTCAAATGAAGAAATAACACATGGATTCCTGCTAGCTGCCGGATTTATTTTTACAACATCAGACTTTGTAAAGAAAATTCCATACGACCCAATTTTTTATTTTTATGGTGAAGAAATATCCCTAATGCTGAGAGCCTTTACCAGAGGCTTTGGGATATTCCATATTCCTGAGGCTCCTCTATTTCACTTATATACTGATGTAACAGACATAAAAAGAAAGTTACATTGGGATACTAGCGAAGACGAAGGTAGAAATATTAAATGGCATCAAAGAGAAGAAATAAGCATAGAGAGATTAAGAAAAGTTATTAATAATGAAATTAATGATGAGTTTGGTCTTGGTGATACAAGATCATTACAAGATTATGAAAATTTATGTGGAGTCGATCTAAAAAATATGAAGGTTTTAGATAAACAAAAAGCTTATACATCTGAATTTATTTCAAAATTGTCATGGCAGGACTCATCTTTCTAGATCAAATGTTAGAATTAAATATTATATTATGGAGAAAAAATGAGCGAAGAAATTAAGAACTTCTTTTCAACTTACACCGATTTTGTAACTAAAGTCACTAGCGATCCGAGTATTGACTTGGATTCGCTTAAAAATAGTTTTGATGACATTGAAAGTAGTTCATCAATTAAGACTCCGCGCTTGTTGACCGCTGCATTAGGTCTTGGAAGTGAAACTGGTGAGTTTGTAGAAATAGTAAAAAAAATGTTTTTACAAGGAAAGCCACCCAATGAAGATAATATTTTTCATATGAAAAGAGAGCTTGGAGACATTATGTGGTATTGGGTTACAGCCTGCGCTGCTCTTAACTTAGATCCATATGAAGTAATAAGTGAAAATCAAGAGAAGCTTGCTGCAAGGTATGGTGAAAAATTCGAAGTTGAGAGAAGTGAGGTTAGGAAAGAAGGAGACCTGTAATAATTTATGTTAATTCTTCTATCATCCTTATACATGATTTATGGATTTCTATTTTTATACTCTTACGTAAAAGATATCGGACTTTTAAGATATTTGTATGCGAAGAAAAATATAAATACGTTGCTCACAATAGAATTAATTTTCATCATTGTTGCATCTTTTATAGTGCTTACAAGTCAGCCTATGAATTGGATGGTTGGATTAATAATGATATTTCATATTTTTGGTGTCGTTTGGATTGTAGCTTTCCCAGAAAGCTTTTATTCCATGTATGAAGAATCAATGAGCATAGACCCTGGTTCTGTTGAATCAATGTCTGGATGGATACTTATTGGATTTGGAATCTTTGTTTATTTATCAAGAATAATAACTTAAGCAAATTTTTGTAATCTTTTTAAAAGGCTTGATGTATCCCATCGCCCACCACCTTCATTTTGAATATCTTTATAAAATTCATTTACCAATTTAGTAATATCAATATCAATATTTGATTTCCTAGCCTCATTTATCACAATTTCAAGGTCTTTCCTCATTAAATCAACAGCAAAACCGTGATCATAGCTATCCTGAAGCATTGTTTCCCATCTATTATCCATTTGCCATGATTGTGCAGCGCCTTTAGAAACCACTTCAAGTACATCTTTGCTATTGAGTCCAACGTTTTCAGAAAAATTAATGCCTTCTGATAAAGCTTGTATTAGTCCTGCAATACATATTTGATTTACCATTTTTGTTAATTGCCCGCTGCCGCTTTTACCCATATATTTCGTAAATTTTGAATAGCAATTTAAAACATCATCTATTTTATTAAAAGCATCCTTATTGCCTCCAATCATTATTGAGAGCTGTCCTGATTCAGCGCCAGCTTGACCTCCAGAAATTGGTGCATCTAGGTATTCAATTCCTTTAATATTTAAAATTTTATTTAATTCAATTGGCAAATCTGAAGAGGTTGTAGTGTGATCTACAATAACTGTTCCTTTTTTAAGTTTATTAGAGAAATCTTGGTTTTTTATTAATACCTCTTTAACATCCTGATCTTTTGTTATGCATAATATAATTACATCTGAAAATTGAGCAATATCTTCTATATTCTTGAATGCCTTGCCCTCATAATCTTTGATCCATTGTTCTACTTTATTTGAAGACCTATTGAATACAGCAACATTATGCTTACTTTTATGAAGGTGTCCTGCCATTGGAAAACCCATCACTCCTAAGCCGATAAAACCAATATTCATAAAATTATTTAGGGATTATTTTTTTCTTCTTCTGATTTTTTATATTCTTCGAAGTCTTCCCAGTCATGAGGAGTTCCAACGTTCATTATGCCCTTTTTTGCCCTGTATAGACTCTGTGTTCTGAGTTTATTAATGTCTTCTTCTTTTTCGAAAAGACGGTTCCAGCCTTCAAGAAAAAGCTTTCTGAAATTTTTTTTAGGCATAAATTAGACTAGATAATCTGTTCTATCTTTTCTAGCTGTCTTCTTTAAACCACTCTCTGTAACGTACTCATCTGTAATTCCTTTAGTTCCTTCAAGGCCTTTTCCAGATGTAAAAAGCAAAAGAGTGACTGAAAGTACAGAAGTTACGATTATTGATAATAAAATTAAACTATTCATCCCCACAATAAAAATAGTTAACAATGTGTGAATGATATATTTAAGTCTTCAAAAAATCTATAGATTTACCTTATTTTGCAACTCTTTTGCTGATTCAAGATATTCAGCTTTTAGTCGATCTACAAGGTCTGAGACTGAAGGAGAATCAGTAATTCTCCCAATTCCTTGTCCAGATCCCCAAATATCTTTCCATGCTTTAGAATCTGTATTCCCTCCTGATCCAAAATTCATCGCTGATTTGTCGGCATCAGGTAAATTATCTGGATCTAACCCAGCATTTGCTATAGAAGGTTTCAAATAGTTTCCAAGAACACCAGTAAATAAAGATGAATATACTATGTCAGAAGCAGCACTTTCTTCTAACATTTTTTTATATTCCTGATCGGCGTTAGCTTCTTTGCTGGCAATAAATCTCGTGCCCATATATGCAAAGTCTGCACCTAAAGCCAGAGAGGAAGCAACAGAATATCCATCACCGATCGATCCAGATAATATGACAGTTCCATCAAACCATTCCTTTACTTCTCTTAGTAGCGCAAACGGAGAGAGAGCACCTGCGTGACCACCTGCTCCTGCACATACAAGTATTAAACCATCGACACCTTGTTCAGCTGCCTTTCTAGCATGTCTTACGCTTATTACATCATGAAATACCAAACCTCCGTAACTATGAGCAGCCTCAACGACTTCAGCAGGCGGTCTTAAAGAAGTAATAATTATAGGAACTTCGTGTTTAACACATGTCTCCATATCATCCATTAATCTATCGTTCGATCCATGACAAATTTGGTTAACTGCGAAAGGAGCAACTTTTGCATCAGGATTTTGCTCTTGATACTCAGCTAATTCTGTTTTTATTCTTATAATCCATTCCTCAAGAACATGTTGAGGTCTTGCATTCAATGCTGGAAAGGAACCAATTATTCCAGCTTTACATTGAGCTATTACTAGATCAGGACCTGATATCAAGAACAACGGTGCTCCAATTACAGGCATAGAAATATTGTCTTTAATATGTTTTGGTATTGCCACTATGCTCTCCTTTTTTAATAATTAAAATTTATCTGGATAATCATCAACTAGATGAACAAAGGCTCTGACTCCCTTGTCCAAGGCTGAATCATCAACTATAAAATATGGTGAATGATTTCCTGGCACGCCAGATCTATCTCCAAAATTAACAGCATCTAATCCAACACCAGGCTTGTTGACTCCTAACCAAAAATATAAACCTGGAATCTCTTGAGAAAAATAAGAGAAATCTTCAGCACCTGTTACAGGGATATCAGATTCAACAAATTTTCCTGGTGAGGCTGAGGCGAGCGAGCCTTTCATAGCCTCTACTAATTTAGGATCATTGTAAGTAACAGGGAAAAATCCTCCAACATCGAACTCAACTGTTATTTCTGTTCCAGTTCCAACAGCAACTCCAGCAGCAATTTGTTCTATTTCTTCATACACCTCTTTTCTTAGTTCAGGATCAAATGTTCTAATTGTTCCCATAAGCATAGAATCTTCGGGAATAATATTTGCTCTGGTTCCAGTTTTGATCATTCCAACTGATACAACTGCAGGATTATTTATTATATTAATTCTTCTACTAACGACTGTATTCAAAGATTCAATCAATTGGGATGTAGCCATAATTGGATCAATGCCTGCCCACGGAGTTGATCCGTGTGCTTGAACTCCCTTAATTTTTATTCTGTAGGATGATGCAGCAGCCATTGCTGGACCTGATTTAACAAGTAAAACTCCGTTAGGGATGTTAGTTACATGTAAGCCAAAAATTACTTCAGGCTTGTATCTCTCAAATATACCTTCTTCAAGCATCATTTTGGCACCGCCCCCCTCATCTTCTGGTGGACCTTCCTCAGCGGGTTGAAAAATAAGCATTATATTGCCTTTAATGTCTGATTTATTTTTAGCCAAAAATTCTGCAACGCCCATTAAAATTGCAACATGCGCATCATGTCCACAGGCATGCATTACACCAACATCATTACCCAAATATGTAGTTCTAACTTTCGATGCAAAAGGTAATCCGGTTTTTTCTTCTACTGGCAAAGCATCCATATCAGCCCTAAGAGCAATTGTAGGACCAGGTTTACCGCCTTTTATTAATCCAACTAACCCTGTATAAGCAATCTTTGTTTCGACTTCTATTCCAAGAGAAACCAAATGTTCTTCGATTTTCTTTGAAGTTCTGAATTCTCTGTTACCTAATTCTGGATACTGATGAATGTCATGTCTCCATTCAATTACCTTAGGCATTAACTCTTCTATTTCTTGATCAAGCTTTATTTTTAGCTCTGCCAAAATATTGGTTGAAATAAAAATAAGACAAAATGTTAATAGACTTTTCATATATAGATTATAAATAATTAAAGTTTTAATTAACATAAATATGAATTAGTAATTAATTAAGTTTAAACAATTTGTTAATATTAAATCATGAAGCGTTATTTTTTATCACTTATACTTATTGCATCGTTCAATATTAATGCAGATAAAGATGATGATAAATCAAGTGATTTTGATTACTCTTATCTAGAACTAAGTATTATTCAAACAGATACTACTGATATTGGAGCAAAAATCACTTTGCCTTTACCTGGAGGCTTATATGTTGTTGCTGAGAGAAGAGCAGAAGAAATAGATTCTCAAAATGGTTCATATGAAAGAATTATTAACTCAGCAAGATTAGGCATACATGCTGGTATAGGAGATATATTTGGTTCTATCTCTAGCAAGGGAGTTAAATTGAGTGTAAAAAATATCTTTGATGTTTACGCTGAACTTGGTATTAAAGGAACAGCATATGAAACTAATATCAATTCATTTTCCGAAGATGATTCTAAGGCTAATGCTGTAGCAGGTATTAGATTTGGAAGCCCTAAAGGATGGGAAGGTAAATTATTTGTAGATTTTTCAAAAGACGCTGAAGTGGTTCAAAAAGAATGTCCTACTGGTCAAGTTTGCACACAATCTATCGAATTTATGCTTGATGAAGACTCTGATCAAAAAATTGGAGCAGGAATTCTATATAACTTTAATAAAAGAAGTGCTATTAGTGTGGAAATGTTTTCCAGCAAACTATTTGATACTTCTTTAAAAATTGGTTATCTAATTAATTTCTAAATTTGACAACTCATATCCAAGCCACAACATAAAGGTGACTTAATTTTTCCACAACCAACAGGGCATTCAGATACCTGAACTTCTGATCCATCATCAGTTTTTAATATTCCGTCAACAAGCGGTTCA
>LULK01000654.1_pt1 | contig 14372 bp, 11 predicted proteins | sample 728181 | NCBI WGS metagenome assembly LULK01 (sample SAMN03860291, study PRJNA289734) | marine metagenome | biome: seawater column; feature: ocean; material: water; isolation source: Red Sea water column Station 169 - depth 10m | place: Saudi Arabia: Red Sea | collected 2011-10-15 | depth 10 m | reverse complement strand
GGAAATATTTATAAAAAAAAATTCAGATTTTCTAATTTGTGTAAGAGATTTTACTCATCTTTGATATTTTGACTTCTGGATATACCTCAAAGGTAGCCTTGAACTTCGCGTCCTTACCGACTTCAATTTGTTCAGGAATCAAATTTGGTCTACTAACAATCTTTAATTCTTTCTCTTCAGCAAGTTTTGCAAATGATTTACTTGCCAAATCCCAAAGGACTTCTTGTCTAATCTCAGGGCCATAGATTCCCTCAACAACATCCAGAGGCGCTTTACCCTTTCTGAACCCTTTAAGCTTAGATTCTTTTTGAGCCTTCTTGAGCTTTATCAGAACTTGCTCTTCAATGTCTTTATTGAGCACTACTATCGGGAGACTTTGATTTATATCTACTTTTGATTTGAACGAAAATTTCATAGTTTATCCTTTGGGGTGGGCGATGGGGCTCGAACCCACGACCACTGGAATCACAATCCAGGGCTCTACCAACTGAGCTACGCCCACCAAAAAATTAACATTTTAGCACCTAATAAAAATTGGAGATGATAAATTTAATATATTTCAAATCCTGAGATAGATTCGTCTGAATTGGCATCTTGTACAAGTACATCATCTACATGCGAAAAAGCAGGGCCATCCCAGCACAGCGATATAAATGAGTTTATTGAATCTCCATCTCCTTGCACAAAAATTTCAATTGAGCCATCTGAAGCCTTTCTTGCCCAACCGGATAAACCTAGTTTTGCGCTTTGCTCTTTTGCCCAAGATCTAAAACCTGATCCTTGAACTTCGCCGTAAACAGAAATGTGTGAACCTAACATTTAGAAAAAAATTTAAAAATTATTTTATCTTTCATGAATGAAGCCTTCAAGTATTTGAGAAAACATAAATTTATGTAGAGGAGTGGCCTCCTCGGCAGGACTCGAACCTGCGACCCACTGCTTAGAAGGCAGTTGCTCTAATCCAACTGAGCTACGAGGAGTTGCATGAATTATATCTCAAGCAATAGAATTGAAAATGAATAATTTAAAGCGATCTACTCGCGAGATAGGGATTTNNNNCGCTAGTAGTGATGCAGATCCCATTGCAAGCGTCCACCCCAAATGGCCATGACCACAATTTACAAACAAACCCTCTATTTTTGTAGTGCCAATGAATGGTAAGCCGTCTGCACTCATCGGTCTAAAGCCATGCCAAATCTTTCCTTCTCCTTCCTCTAATTGACTGTACAAACTAGGATATATGTTTTCTAACATCCTATATAAATAATCTATTCTTTTGGGGTGTATAGCATCATCATAGCCAGCAAATTCTGCAGTTCCTGCTACCCTGATTCTGTTTTGAAAGGAAGTCACAGCTGTATGAATGCTCTCATCCACTAAAGAAATATTTGGAACATTGTTTAACCCTGTGGTATCAAATGTTAGCGAATAACCTTTAACAGGTCTGACAGGTAAGTTGAGACCAACTTTTTTCAAAAGCTCTCTAGACCATGATCCGCTGCAAATAACTACTCTTTCTGCTTCAAGTATAGCCCTTTCTGTGACAATGCCTTTGACGTGACCTTTATTAATAAGGATCTTATTAATGTTAGTGTTTGTTAAAATTCTACCGCCATTATTTCTTATTCTTTCTTCAAGAATTTTACAAAACTTATATGCGTCCCCAACTTCATCATTAGAAAACAAAAGTCCACCTGAAAGTTCAGTTTGTATTTCCTTAAGTTGAGGTTCTAGTTCTATCAATTCATCTCTAGGTATAATTTTTACTGCATCTAGATTAGAAAATATTTTTTCCTGCTGGCTAATGGATTTGTTCATTGATTCAGAGTTTCTGTAAATCTTCAATGTTCCTTTCTCAGATTCATCATAAGTAACATTATTTCTTTCTTTGAATCTTTTTGGTGTTGAGTTTCTTATAAACTTTAATCCCCAAAAAAATAAAGATGGAATTTGATCTGCTTTCATTAGCATAGGGCTGTCTACCTTGCCAATGCCAGCTAGGATTTGTGCAATATCAGAGGGAGAATTCCAGGGTGATGACTGTGAGGGAGTCATCATACCTGCATTCGCAAAACTTGTTGAGGTGGCAACGTCACTATCTCGCTCAAGAAGTAAAACTTCTTCACCTCTGTCTATGAGAGCGTTTGCAGTTGCTAAACCTTGCAGCCCTCCTCCTATTATAACGATCTGTTTTTTATTCAATTTAACTGGTCGGGGCAGCAGGATTTGAACCTGCGACCACCTGCTCCCAAAGCAGGTGCGCTACCAGGCTGCGCTATGCCCCGAAAAAGTTAGGATTATACCTTCTTAGAAGTTTTATGCACAAAAAAACCCGGCGCTTGCCGGGTTTTTTTACAAAGGAAAGTTACATCGTAAGTTTCAAACCTACTGAAAACATTCTTCCTCTTGGGTCATGATGTTTTGGATCATAACTCCAGTTTGCACTGTCATACACCTGAGGCACTTCTTCATCAAAAGCATTCTTGACACCTAGTGTTAACCTTAGGTCGTCTGCGCTATTGAAGTCAAATGTATAGCTATATTGAAGATCAACAGTGAAGTGACTATCAATATTTTGATCAAATCCAAGTGCTAAAGCTGTTGGGGTTGGATTATTGGTTGTTTCATAGCTAGAAACCCATCTTCCGTAAGCAGCAGCAGTGTGTTTACCTGAAATTAGATTTGCTGATAAAACTGCTTTAGTTTCTGGAAGAGACCTTGCAAAATTGTCATGATTAAACAGCCCAACAACATCTGTTGTTACACCACCAATCGGAATCTCATACTGAAGCATATGAGTTGCATTCATGCCTAATATGATATTTCCGATGTTAGTATCCAAAGAGTATAGAAGTTCAACATCAAAACCATTAGTGTCAACAGAAGCGGCATTAAAGTAACTAGTAGTAACCCCAGTCAATGTACCATCTGTAGTTCTTTGAACTTTTGAGCTATTAGGAGTCCTGGAGACAATTCCTTGCGCGCTTTCAATGGTTATCACATCAGTGTAATCAACCATCCAGTAATCTAATTTAGCTTCAAAGTTATCGGTTGGATACCAAATGATACCAACATTTAAGTTATCAGCCTCTTCTGGCTTCAGAGCTGTACTTCCTGCTTGTGCTATACGAATAAATGTTGCCTGTCCAACAGTATTCCCATCTTCATCAAAATCTTGAATTCCTTGAAGACCAACAGTGTCTGAATAAAGTTGTGCAAGTGATGGCTCTCTAAATGACGTACTGACAGATGCTCTTAAAATCACATCATCATTAACCTGATATCTTAGAGAAATTTTAGGATCGACATTCGAATCATTTTCAAGGTCCTCATATCTGACAGCACCTTTTAACTCTAATTGGTCTGTAAGATCAGTTGAGGCTTCTACAAATATAGCATTTGTTCTTCTAGATGCATCAGACTCTGTACCTCCGCCTAAGAATATCATGTCAGCTGGTTTCGTTAAATTTCCTGCCGCATCAAATTCCACAGTTGAATTAGCACTTCTCTTGAGATCATACTTCTCAGTTCTAGATTGAAGACCACCAGCAACTGATACATTGCCTATTTCACCTGATACAACAAAATCAACGACCGAAAGTACAACTTTATTCCAAGTTTCTTGGTCTGACCTTAACCAATCTCTTAATTCTTGTGAATTAGCAGACGGGTTGAATAGATCGAAGGTTTGATCTCCTGTAGGCCCACCAGTTCCATTGATCGCAGCTGCAAGAGCAGAAGTTCCAGTGTCTGGTTGTCTACCATATGAATCTTCAGCACTACGAGTCATATGAAAATCCCAATCGAAACCACTATCCAATGTTCCCGATAGTCCGAATGATACTCTATCCATTTCAATTTCTCTTGGAGCAAATGGCGAAGGGAAAGCGGACGCTAAAGGTCTACCGAGCCAAAGAGCTGGAACTCCAAATGGATTACCACCAGTGCCAGGTTGAATTGCTAATGCAGGACTTAAATATGATAAGGCTGGATAAGAAGGTGACTGAGGATTATCAAAAACATCAGTTTCAGCTTTTAGATAATCAAGTTCAGCATTTATACCACTTGTTAGAACAGTCTTTAGTGAAACATAAAGTTGGTTATGTTCTTCATCATTAACAATATTAAATCTAGGGCCGTACTTAAATCCGCAACGACTTCCACTCGCTTGAGGAATTAATATACCTTTGTTAGCTACACAGTTTGGATCTGGAACATTTTGGAAGGCACTATATGTTCCAGCATAAGGTCCTGATTCTACAGTTGAAGGACCAAATAAAAGGAAGCTTGTTCCTAATCCACTGATTCCAAGAGGAGCCAGCTCTAACTCGCTTTGAGATAGAGGCGATCTATCAAGTGCGCTGTAGGCAAGTACTAAATTAGTGTCTCCACTACCTGCACCCCAAATAAAACTAACTCTATCATCTTCCTGTGAACCTAGATCGGTTTCTTGATGAGTTAAATCAACTTCAAAACCGGTGAAATCTCTCCTGAAGATATAGTTTACTACACCGGCAACAGCATCTGATCCATATATTGAAGCAGCACCTTCTTTTAGAACCTCAACTCTCTCTAAGGCGATGATCGGAATTGAAGAAGTGTCCACAAATACACTGCCATCATTTGCAGTAGCACCTGCGACCGTTTGTCTTCTACCATCGAAAAGTACCAAAGTAGAAGATAGACCTAATCCCCTCAAGTTTACATTTGTTCTGCCTTGCAGCGCTCCCGATGTAAATGAATCAGCTTGGTTTTCAGAACCAGAATTAACAGCAATATTCGCAGTTATATCTGCAACATTAACTGCACCTATAGCCTCAATTGTAGATCGATCATATAGTTCTACTGGAGAAGCTCCATCAGTAGGACTTCCCTTGATGTAACTACCTGTTACAACAACCTCTTCAACATCATCTGAGACAATGAAATTAGAAAATACTAAAAATGAAATAAGTGGAACGTAGAATAGTTTTTTGAACATTTTTCTCCCCATTAATTAATATTGGACGCGGAAATTTTCCCCTTCCTTGCGTCAAAATTTACATATTTAAGATAAAAATTTACCTATATATGTTTCCTGATTGTCACTATAACTTCATAAATCTACAAATTACAGCAAATTTTTCTTTTTTTTACTTTATTTTTCTATCCTATACGACGAAAATTTGTAAAGTTTCAGTTTTATTGACTTTTTATTTACGAATAATCATCCAATACTAATATAATCTTTGGATGGCTATCATTATGGATGGAAAAAGTTTAGCTCTCGCCTCAGAGGAAAATTTAAAGATGAGAGTGAAAAATCTGCTAGAAAAGAGAAATTTTGTTCCAATTTTAGCTACCATATTAGTGGGATCTGACCCCGCCTCTGCAACTTACGTTAAGATGAAAGGAAATGCCTGTGAAAGAATAGGTATGAAATCCATAAAAGTTGAATTAGATAGCAAAACCACAACTGAACAATTGTTATCAAAAATAAATGAGTTGAACTCTAATCCTGAAGTTCATGGAATTCTCCTTCAACATCCAGTACCTAATCAAATCGATGAGAGGCTTTGTTTTGACGCAATAGATATAAAAAAAGATGTAGATGGAGAGACTTGCTTAGGGTTTGGAAACATGTCCATGGGAGAAAGGGCTTTCGGTTCATGCACTCCACAAGGGATAATGAGATTGCTGCATGAATACAAGATAGAAATTGCAGGAAAGCATGCAGTTGTAGTTGGAAGAAGCCCTATATTAGGAAAGCCAATGGCGATGATGTTATTGAATGAGAATGCAACTGTTTCAATATGTCATTCTAAAACTACTAATTTGAAAGAGCACCTCATAAGAGCCGATATTATTGTTGGAGCAGTTGGAATTCCTAAATTCATCAAGTCAAATTGGATCAAAGATGGGGCAGTAGTAATTGATGCAGGCTATCATCCTGAAAAGTGTGGAGATATAGATCTAGAAGGAGTTATAGATAGATGTTCTGCTTACACTCCAGTTCCAGGTGGAGTCGGTCCGATGACAATTAATACGTTGATACTGCAAACTGTTGAAGCCTGTGAAGCATCTTTATAAAATAAAATTAAAATGAAAACATACGATGTTGCAATTATAGGTAGTGGTTTTTCTGGTATAACCTGTGCACACTATTTGAAAGAAGAAGGTATTGATAATTTCTGTATTCTTGAAAAGAATAATTCTTTGGGGGGAGTTTGGGCTCATGGCGGAGTTGGATCTTATCCTGGAGCTGCATGTGATGTTCAATCATATACATACTTACCTTTTTTAGATGAAACCGGCTTTATACCTTCGAAAAGATACGTAAGTCAGTCTGAAATAGCTGATTACGCAGAACTTCTCGTTGACCATTTTGATATACGTAAACACATAAAATTCTTACAAAAGGTTGTAGGTCTTGAATACGTAGATTTTGGAAAATGGAGAGTTGAAGTCACTAACCTTGAAAATGAAACAAGAACAGAAATATTTGCAAAACACATAGTGTGTGCAAACGGACCACTATCAAGTCCTAGAATGCCTGAATTTGGTGGAATGGAAAAATTTAAGGGAGAAAGTTTTCATACAGCAGAATGGGACCAAGAAGCTAATTTAAAAGGTAAGAAAGTAGGAATTGTTGGGACAGGAGCTTCTGCTGCACAAGTTATCACAACAATCGCAGATGAAGTGGAATCCCTTACTGTATTTCAAAGAACGGCCACTTGGGCTATCGAGAGAGAAGACCAACCTACTCCGCCAGATATAATCGATGCCTTCAAAGCTGGAGGATATAGTTCTAAGCTCAGATACGTAGACTGGAAAGGAGAATATCCCCCCGATCCAAATTTGCCTTTCACGTTCGATCAATTACATGACAAAGATTGGAATTCTGCAGTCTGTGACCTTTTAAGTGAAAGAATAAAAAAAGATGTCGATGATCCAGAGGTAGCGAAACTATTAACGCCTGATTACCCTTTTTTTTGCAAGAGAGTTTTGATTATTGATGACTACTTCACAACTTTTAATAAAGATAATGTTCACTTGGTCAATGATCCTGGGGGAGTGGTTGCCGTGAATGAAAATGGCCTAGAAATGTCATCAGGGGATTTATACGAACTTGAAGTTATTATTTATGCCACAGGTTTTGATGCAGGCCTCATACCTTTTCCGGTAACAGGAAAAAATGGTGTAACTTTAGCTGATAAATTTGGAGCTTCTGTTGAGAATAATTTTCAGATGATTGAGCCAAAAACTTTATGGGGTCTTCATGTAAGTGACATGCCAAATTTTTATATGATGGTTGGACCTCAAAGCCTTAACCCAGTGACTAATGTAACTCTTCTGTGTGAAGAACAAGGTAAATATATTGCAAAACTTGTCTCCACTATGAAACTTGATAATAAAAACGAAGTAGAGCCACTAGAAGAAGCAGTTAAAGTTTGGACCGATAAATGTGATGTCTCATCCGAAGGAAAAATATGGCTCCAATGTAATAATTGGTATATGAAAGGCACTAAAGATGATGAATCTGCAGGTAGAAGTCGTTCAAAAGCTATGTGGATGGAATCACATGAATCATACCTTAATCATTTACTTGGCGGCGCTGAGGGCCATCAAGACGAACTTCTTAAGTTTTCTTGAAAAGGACTGTCTAAAAAATTGCTATAATGATCCAAAAAGAGGTTTAGATAATGGAACATATTGATGTAGTAGTAGTTGGAGCTGGTATTTCAGGTATTGGAGCTGCTTATAACTTGAAAACGCGATGTCCACAAAAGACTTACACAATCCTAGAAGGCCGATCTAATTTAGGGGGTACATGGGATCTTTTTAAATACCCGGGTATAAGATCTGACTCTGATATGCATACTATGGGTTATAAATTTAAACCTTGGAGGAGCCCTAAAACAATAGCAGATGCTCCTTCTATTCTTGAGTATCTAAACGAGACTGTAGATGAATTTGATTTGAGAAAAAAAATTCAATTTAATAGAAAAGTCATATCTGCTGTTTGGTCGTCTCCCGATGCTCTTTGGTATTTAAAAGTAGAAAATCAAGAGAACGACTCTATTGAAGAGATGACTTGCAATATTTTATATTTATGTGGCGGATATTATAATTATGATGAAGGTTACACGCCTGAATTTAAAAATGTTGAAGCATTTGAAGGTCAAATCGTTCATCCTCAAAAATGGCCTGAGGAATTAGACTATTCTAATAAGAAAGTCGTTGTGATTGGCAGCGGAGCAACCGCCGTGACGATCGTTCCTGCTATGTCAGAAAAAGTAGAACACATCACTATGCTTCAAAGGTCCCCTACTTATTATTTTGCAGCTCCCGATGAAGATAAAATCGGTAACTTCATTAAGAAATTTACCACAGATAGATTGGGTTATTTTTTGGTGAGATGGAAAAATATCCTGATGCAAAGATTTATGCTCAATAGACTTAGACGAAATCCGGAAAAGACAAAAGAGATGCTAATCAATCATGTTAGAGGACACCTTGGAGAAGACTATGATGTTGATAAACATTTCACTCCTAGATACATGCCTTGGGATCAGCGCCTATGTTTTGTTCCTAATGGAGATATGTTTAATGCTATAAATTCTGGAAAGGCTTCAGTCGTGACTGAAACAATCGATGAATTTACTTCTAAAGGCATTAAACTTGATTCAGGAGAGGAATTAGAAGCTGACATCATTATTACAGCAACCGGACTTAATATGATGTTGTTAAATGGTATAGATATAAAAATTGATAATCAAACTCTCGATATATCAGAAAAGACGCAATATAAAACCATGATGTTCAGCGATGTACCAAACTTAATAGCAACCTTTGGGTACACGACTGCTTCTTGGACATTAGGCGCGGATCTAATATCGGAATATGCATGTAAATTGATTAACTTACTAGACAAAAAAGGTTTGGATTATTTTTGTCCTGAGATAGGCGAAGATGTAGTGTCTGAAAAAGAATATCTTGATTTAAACTCTGGATATATTGAGAGAGTAAGAGATCAACTGCCTAAGCAAGGCTCAAGAGATCCTTGGATTAATAGCCAAAATTATTTAAGAGATATAACTCAGATTCGTTTCAAAAGTGTAGAAGATGATGACCTTAAATTTAAGAAAGCAGGTTAGGAATCACCTTTCGCAGAATTATTAAAGTCGTCAAAATAATAGTAATTAACACCCTCTCCATATCCGGACAAATTAACCATCGCCTTGGCTAGAATGTCACCCTTAATACTTCGGTACTTTCTCATTCCTCCCAATAAGAAAGGATCTAAAATATATGGAAAAATCTTTTGTCCAATAAACTCCCCTAACCTCATTTCATTTCTAGCGCCTATTAATAAACCAGGTCTATGAATAGATATAGAAGTAAAACCTATCTTAGTTATCTTATCTTCTATCATTCCTTTACTTTTTAAATAAAAGTTTGCAGCGTTAGAATCCGATCCCAAAGAAGTAACAATAGATAAATTTTTAACTCCCCTAGCTTGCGCTTGCTTAGCAATTTCGTAACAGTAAGTTATATCAACCTTCTGAAAAGCTTCTTTAGATCCAGCTTTTTTGATAGTGGTACCTAAGCAAATAAATATATCTTTAATATCTGAAAAGACCTCATCTGAAAGTTGAAGATCATCAAAATCTATCTTGTAGTAATTTAACAAAGAGTTATTACTTACTTGATCATTTCTTACAAGAGCTAAAACCGAAATTTCTTTTTCAATTAGATGATTTACTACAGATTTACCAACCAAGCCGGTTGAACCGACTACCATAGATTTATTTCTAAGCATCTTTAGGGCCAGTATTTGTCTTTAAGTAGTCTTTTATATAATTTTCCTGTTGGATGTCTAGGCAGTTCCTCTTCGAAATCTATAGTTCTAGGACTTTTAATTGAGGACATATTCTCTTTACAAAAAGCGATTAGTTCTGCTTCTAAGTCGGGCCCTGCATCGCTTAAATTTGCTGGCTGTACAACAGCCTTTACTTCCTCCCCCATTTCTTCATTCGGAACACCAAAAACTGCCACATCTGCAACTTTGGGATGCATTACTAAAAGGTCTTCAGTTTCTTTTGGATAAATATTCACTCCTCCAGAGATAATCATGAAAGATTTTCTATCAGTAAGATAAAGAAAACCATCCTGATCGACATAACCCACATCACCAAGAGAGCTATAACCTTTATCAGTCATTGCGCTTTTAGTTTTCTCTTCATCATTATGATATTCAAATGTCGTTGCTGTCTCACCTCCAAAGTAAACTCCTCCTACTTCGCCTGTTGGCAATTCTTCACCATCATCATCAAGGATATGTAATGAGCCGAATAAAGGTCTGCCTACGCTACCTTTATGTTCGAGCCATTCTGCAGAATTAATCATAGTTATTCCGTTATATTCAGTGCCCGCATAGTATTCGTGAATTATAGGGCCCCACCAATCTATCATCTCTTCTTTCACAGCTACTGGACAAGGCGCAGCTGCATGAATAGCAACTTGATGGCTTGATAAATCATATTGCGATCTAATTGAAGGATCTTTCTTTAAAAATCTAACAAACATTGTTGGCACCCATTGGGAATGAGTGACCTTATATTTTTCTATTGACTCTAAAGCAATTTCTTCATCAAATTTTTCAAGAATGATTGAAGTTGCGCCTGATGCTAAAAAACCAGTATTAAAATTTAGCGGAGCTGCATGATACAGGGGTGCTGGAGATAAATACACACTGTCCTCTCCTGCTCCATACAGCATAAGCACTCGACTTAAACCCGGATCTTCTTCATCTGGCTCATAGGGTAATGGAGTTAATGGCAATTCTCTTTTCACTCCTTTTGGTTTGCCTGTGGTTCCTGAAGAATAAAGCATAGATCCTCCTTGGCATTCATCTTCAATCGAATCAATTGGCATATCTTGAATACCATCTTCATAAGAAAGATACCCAGATGTTGTGCCGTCCAACATATATAGATGAACACCTTCTAGAACTGCTTTGAGATCGTCTGCTGTTTGTTCTAAAAACTTTGAAGTGATTAATACTTTTGCATCACAATCTTTAACGATGTACTCCACTTCAGATGGTTGAAGTCTCCAACTTATCGTGGTGTACCTAAGACCACTTCTCCAAGCAGCAAATACGATTGGAAAAAATAAATGGTGATTTTCCATCATGATAGCAATGGAGTCACCTGGTTTTAGTCCCAGAGATCTAAATAAATGAGCACCCTGATTAGACAGTTCGTTTAATTGACCATGTGTGACTACCATACCGCTACCTGCCATTATTACAGCTGGCTTTTCTGGAAACTTTTTTCCATTAACTCCCGGATGCATAACTTCTCCCGTGTTATATACTTTAAAACTTATGTGAATATTGCCATACAATATAAAAATCTGTAAGACTAAAATAATTTAATCATATGACTTCAAAATCTCTTGCATTAATAACCGGCTTCGGAGGAATAAATTCAGCAGGGAGAAGTTCATCTTACCTTGCATACAAAAATATGGTCTTCGATTCTCTTTCAAGTAAAGAACAACTTGAGGTTCTTCAAGACTTGGCCGTTCTACAGGGGAAAATCGAGCCTATTGGTAGATCTTGGGAAACTAATTCAGGTGATACAATTGATCTCAAAAAATACTTACTCGATAACAGTTCAGATATAAGGTCTGACACAATGGTAAGAGAAATAGATAGAGATTTATATGACCAAGATGGAATTATTCTTGATCAAATAGGTGCAAGTGCAGCTGGGCAATTACCGAAAGGATTTGATCCTTCGAGCTTATACCCAGCAAGACAGCATCCTAGAGCACTTCAGATGACCATATTTGGTATGGGTGATGCTCTCGGACAGCTAGGAGTAGACTGGAAAGTCATCCAAGAAAAAATAGCTCCAGATGAAGTAGCAGTTTTTAGTGGAGCAGCAATTGGCCAACTAGATAGTTTCGGGTTTGGTGGATTAATGCAATCACGTTTGAAAGGATCTAGAGCAAGTTCCAAGAATTTAGCTTTAGGTTTAGTAGAAATGTCTGCTGACTTCATAAATGCCTATATTCTAGGTAGTGTGGGACGTACCGGTCATGTTGTTGGTGCTTGTGCAACTTTTTTGTATAACCTGCAAATGGGGAAAGAAGCCATTGAGTCGGGATCTGCTAGATTTGTGGTTGTAGGCAGTGCAGAAGCTCCTATTACTCCTGAGATTGTTGATGGGTTTTATGCAATGAGCGCACTATCAGATGATAAAAGAATGATGGAAATGCAAGCGCAACATAATGAAAACTTAACAGAGGGTCCAATCCAAAATAAGGCATGTAGACCTTTTGGTCAAAATGTAGGCATGGTGCTTGGTGAGTCAGCTCAGTTCGTCATATTAATGGATGATGCTTTAGCTATGGAGTTAGGAGCTCAAGTTTATGGATGTGTATCTGCTGTTTCATCTCATTCAGATGGATTCAAAAGTTCAATAAGTGGGCCAGGTGTTGGTAATTATATAACNAAAGAGAACCTTTGTGCATGCTCACGGAACAGGAACGCCAGCAAACAGAACCACTGAGTCTCATATTCTTAATGAAGTAGCACAAACCTATGGAATAAGATCCCTTCCAGTTTCAGGTATAAAATCTTATTTAGGTCATAGTATGGCGCCTGCATCTGGTGACCAACTCACAGCTACCCTAGGAACATGGGATAAAGGTATAGTTCCAGGTATACATTCTACAGATTTTATCGCTGAGGATGTTTATCAGAAGAACTTAGATATTCTTCTTGATAATAAGAAAGAGGATAAAGATTATTTCAGTGCAGCTTTTTTAAATGCAAAAGGTTTTGGTGGTAATAATGCCTCAGCTTTGATCTTATCACCTGAAGAAGCAATGACCTTGTTAACAAAAAAATACTCATCTTCGAAGATAAAGAAATACTTATCTTTAAATGAAGGCATAAGTGCAAAGGCATCAAAACACAACAAACAATGTTTAAGGGGAAAATACAATATTATCTACAAATTCAATGAAAATGTTCTTCAGGGAGAGGAAGACGTAGTTATGGAAAAAAGTAAGGTAAACCTTAAGGGATTTAAGCAATCAATAAATCTAAAAAAATAAAATGGGGAAAGAAATGGATAGAAACTGGAAAGAGGTAAGATCAGAAGTAAAACAGTTCGTTGAAGAGGAAGTTTATCCTGCTGAAGCTGTTCTTCATAAAGGAAACGAGGAATCTAAAGAGAAACTTTCTGAACTGATGCAAAAAGCAAAAGATAATTCTTTGTGGGCACTTGGGCATCCTAAAGACATAGGAGGTCAAGGTATGCCTTTCATGGAATATGTCTACGTAAATGAAGTTGTTGGAAGATCTTCTAGCGCGATGGTTGCTTTAGGAACGCATTCACTTCAAGACTCAATAATGCTCAGAGAATTTGCTCCTAAAAAATGGAGAGATGAATATCTTGAACCTTTGGTCCAAGGTGAAGTTTTTCCAAGCTTTGCAATGACCGAACCAGATATTTCTAGTTCTGATCCAACTCAATTACAAACTACTGCTATTCTTGAAGGTGATGAATGGGTTATAAATGGAACTAAATGGTTTACAACAGGAGCTTCCAAAGCTTCTTACACAACTGTTATGTGTCGTACCGAGTTGGATGTTCCTAGTCATGGAGCTTTTAGTATGATTATTGTTCCAACTGATAATCCCGGTTACAAGATAGTGAGAGAAACGCCAGTTCTGGGCATAAATGGTGGTCATTATGAAGTTAATTATGACAATGTCAGAGTGCCCAAAGAAAATCTTCTTGGTCCTAGAGGACAAGGTTTCTTAATTGCTCAAAGAAGGTTAGGCCCTGGTAGAATCTTTCACTGCATGAGGTGGCTTGGCCAAGCTCAAAGAGCGTTTGATTTAATGTGTGAAAGATTGCATTCAAGGGAGACTTTTGGGACTCCTTTAGCTGACAAACAGTTAATGCAAAAATTTGTCTTTGATAGCGCTTGTGAAATTCAAGCCAGCAGACACCTTACACTCGATGCTGCTAAAAGGATTGATCAAGGAGATGATGCAAGGATAGAGATAGGAATGATAAAAGTTGTAGGTGCTGAAATGGTTCACAATGTAATTGATAGAGCCATTCAGGTACATGGGGCGAAAGGTCTTACTGATGATACCCCTCTGAGCTTAATGTACAGACACGCAAGAGAAGCAAGAATTTATGATGGTCCAGATGAGGTTCATGTTCAATCTGTTGCCAGAAGAATCTTAAAAAATTATAAAAATAATGGCGTAGGTTGGGATTTTGGTGAAAGAGACGCAAGCTTAGATAACTAAATGAGCCAAGAGTTAGGAAGTCTTTTATCAAAGAAACTGGAAAGTG
>LULK01002715.1_pt1 | contig 14414 bp, 17 predicted proteins | sample 728181 | NCBI WGS metagenome assembly LULK01 (sample SAMN03860291, study PRJNA289734) | marine metagenome | biome: seawater column; feature: ocean; material: water; isolation source: Red Sea water column Station 169 - depth 10m | place: Saudi Arabia: Red Sea | collected 2011-10-15 | depth 10 m | reverse complement strand
AACGGGTTTATTTCATATTGGGACAGCGCGAACAGCACTATTCAATTGGTTGTATGCACAAAAAATAGGTGGAAAATTTCTTATCAGAATAGAAGATACTGATTTTCTTCGATCTAAATCTGAATATACAAAAAATATATTAGAGGGCTTGAAATGGCTTGGACTTAAATGGGATGAAGAACCTATAAAGCAAAGTGACCGAATTTCGATTCACAAAAGTTATATCAAAAAACTATTGGAATGTGGAGCTGCATATAGGTGCTTTACATCAGAAGATGAAATATCTGAATTAAGAGAAGAACAAAAAAAGAAAGGATTACCTCCAAAGCATGATAATAGACACAGAAGTCTTTCAAAAGAAGAAATAGAAACATTCATATCCCAAGGGCGGACTTCAGTAATAAGATTTAAGATTGATGAAAAAATTGATATTAAATGGGTAGATCAGATAAGAGGCGAAATCAAATGGCAAGGGAAGGATTTGGGTGGTGATTTAGTTTTGTCAAGAAGGGCTAAGGGATATGAGATTGGAGATCCTTTGTATAATCTTGCAGTTGTAGTTGATGATAATTTCATGAATATTACTCACGTTGTAAGGGGTGAAGACCATATCTCGAACACTGCAAAACAAATATTGATTTATAAAGCATTAAATTTTAATTTGCCAACTTTTTCGCATACACCCTTAATACTAAATAGCGAAGGGAAAAAATTATCTAAGAGAGATTGCGTTACTTCAATCGACGAATTTAGAGAAATGGGATATTTACCTGAGGCCCTATCGAACTATATGGCATTTTTAGGTTGGTCTCCAAAATCTGCCGACAGAGAAATACTTTCACTTGAAGAGATATCTGAAATTTTTGACTTATCAGAAATAAATAAAGCTGGAGCCAAATTTAGTTGGGAAAAACTCAACTGGATTAATTCTCAATATATAAAAAATATGGAATCAATAAAGTTAATTGAGATCATGAGAAAATACTGGGATGAAAATGGTTGGGAGCCGCCATCTCAAGAATGGGCTAATAAATTAGCAATTTTGATTAGAGACTCTATGACTCTTTTAAAAGATTCAATTGATCAATCAAAACCATTTTTCTTAATACCTACAATTCAAAAAGAAGGTCAAGATTTTCTGGAAAAACGGGAAAGCAAATTATCTTTAAAACTAATCTTAAATTATTTAATTGAGCAAAATACTATAAAACTAAATAAAGAGAAAGCCAAAGAAATAATAAACGAAATCTCAAAAAAGCATAATATTAAAAAAGGGATATTAATGAAATCATTAAGAGTAGCCTTTTTTGGATCTCTCAGTGGGCCAGATTTAATTCAAAGTTGGGAGCTTTTCGCAGAGAGTAAAACTGATAGAACTCGAATTGAAAGATGTCTTTAATCAATCAAAATTATTTTTTTGGCCTAATTTAAGTCTATTTACCAAAGGTTTAGCTGAAAGTCCTTGTATTCCTACTGTCATCAAAATAGTAAGAAAAACTAAACCTTGTAGACGGCCAGCCCCAAGGATACCAGCCTGCTCTAATCTGATAGAAAAAAGAGAAGCTACAGCTGCAGTAACAATACCTCTTGGGGCTAACCAGGCTAAAAATATTTTTTCTTTTAAGTTCAAGTCTCTCCCCATAGTTGCTAAGAACTGTTATTGCTAATTGAGCTAATTCACCTATTAGATTATCCAATCTCTCCTTATCTATAACTTCTCTTTTGCCTACAATAAAACCTGCCGCGACTGAAGCCGGCAAGCCTGATTCTGGTAAAAAATATTCGCAAATTCCATACACAAGGAAAATAAATCCAAGGGTAACTTGAAGCTCTATACCAAATGAGGCTTCATTTTTTATTTTTTTTAAAATTTCTGATAGTAACCATCCTGCACTTAATCCGATTAAAACTCCTCCCCCTAATCTTTGCATTAATGCTATAAATACATCGTTAATCCCACGAAGGTCCCCTAAAGTCAATTCTAAAAGCAGTAATGCTAGTACTGCACCAATTGGTTCAAGCAGCAACCCCTCAGCTTTTAAAACTTCCGAGAGTGGGGAAGCTAATTTTATTTGTTCCACTAATGGAGAGACAACTGTTGGTCCAGTAGCTAGAACTATGGCACTATATATTCCTGCGACTTGCCATGAGAGGCCAGCCAGCCAATGAGCAATAAAAATTCCAGCTGATAATGAAATAAAAAGTCTTACCAGTGAAATTTTCAAAACAGTATTTCTTATATTCCCCTCAGGCAGTTTTAAATTTAATCCCCCTTCAAAAAGAACCAAACAGACCAAAAGCCCCACAATAGTTTCAAGCCCTTGCCCGAGATCTAAAGGCTCAACAAGTCCCAATCCTGATCTTCCAATTAATAATCCAGAAAGCAATAAAATAACAACACTTGGGAATCCTGTAAAAGAAGAAAATAATCGAGCGCAAGCGCCTGCAAATACAGTTATCCCCCAAAGTAATCCAAGCCTTTCAGGCGTCATATAAAATTATAAATAATAAAAACATTCATTATTTTGATTAAATCAATAATCTTATCTCTAGTCCAATAAAAACAATACTTTTTAATTTAATTCATCGGCTGAAAAAGAGTATTTTAAAAAATCCTTTCAAAAATACTTTTAAGAAAATTAATTTTATTTCTATTAAGAAAACTGGCTTATTAAAGCAATAATTATAAAAATAATTCCTATACCAACAGTTGCCATCCTTCCATTCCATATTTCAGCTTGAGGGGTAAAACCTCTTTTCCACAAATTCAATTCCTTTTTATCAACGAAGTTTTTTGTCTCTTTAATCTCGATTTTAGGTTGTTTGTTCATTGAAATTAGAAAGGAGGGTTTTCTTCATAAAGGTCCAAGCTATGATCTTCTGCGCATTTTATTGTTCTCTCTACCAAGACCTCTGCCACTACTCTCTCAAAACTTGCAGCAATATCTGGAATTGGAACGGTCTTCCCAGCCAAATTTATTCTCTCAACTAATCTTAATACGGCAGTTTTTAAACCACTAAAAGAGAAATCATATTTAAGAAATCCACCTTTTTTATCAGAGATCTTACATTTTGGTAAATTAAATTTCATTGGGTCCCCATTTTTAGCAATCTTTTCAATTGCCGGTCCTCCTGGATAACTAAGACCTAATAGTCTGCCAACTTTATCAAAGGCTTCTCCAGCAGCATCATCAAAACTTTTCCCAAGTCTTTGCATCCCCCTTCTATCATCAACCTTTATCAATTCAGTATGCCCGCCGCTAACAAGTAATGTAAGAAAAGATTTCTTTGGATAGTTTTCTGAAAATAGAATTGAAGATAAATGCCCCTCCAAATGATGAATTCCCAAAAATGGTTTTGAATGTAACATGCAAAGTGATCTTGCAGTTATAGAGCCAACTCGTAAACAACCAACTAATCCAGGAGCTACAGTTGACGCAATATAATCGACTTCCTCAATTTTAATTTTTGCTTCTTCTAGAGCCTTATCTAAAACAAAAGGTAATAATTCTAAATGCTTTCTAGCTGCAAGTTCAGGAACAACTCCTCCCCATTTTGAATGATCTTCAATTTGAGAGGCAATTATATTTGAATGTATTCTGAAAGTATCGCCAATATTAGAAACTATTGAGACAGATGTCTCATCACAACTTGTTTCAATAGCTAAAACTTTATGCATTTTTGATTCAACTTGTTCTATTTTAATATTAATTTCTTACTTAACACACTATAAGGAATTAAAGATTGCAACTTATGAAATTCTTTTTTTCAATCATAACCTCAGTTTTTCTGTTCCTCGGAATTACTCCAATTGCTCTAGCTGCAAATGGGCCTGCCTTAAACGCAGATAGAGCTAGCACAGAATATACTGCTTCAGCCCTCACAAAATGCTCTGAAAATCCTAAATTCATTGAGAGAGCAAATTCTGCAACTACTCAAAAAGACATAGCAAGATTTGAAAGATATGGAAAAGCATCATGCGGAGATGATGGTCTTCCTCATTTAATAATTGGACCTCCTCTTGAGCCATGGGGGGCCCTTCTAAATAGAGGTCATGAAGGAGATTTACTTATTCCCGGAGTATTGTTCATTTACATTGCTGGAATTATAGGTTGGTCAGGAAGAGAGTATCTCATTGAATCAAAAAAGACTAAGAATCCAGCAGATCTTGAGATCATTATTGACCTAGACTTAGCCAGAAAATGTCTTGTAAAAGGAGCCCAATGGCCTCTTCTTGCTAATAAACAAGGTAGAAATGGAGATTTAAGAGAGAAAGATAACAATATTACACTTAATGGTCCTCGCTAAACATCCTTAAAAACTTTCATAAAACAAATGTTCAAAATTCTAAACACAAAATTTGTCAGATCTGCTCCAGTGGTAGCAGCAATTTGGCTAAGCCTTACAGCTGGAATAATTATTGAATTTAATAGGTTTTTCCCAGATTTATTATTCCATCCAATGAGTTGATAAATAGAAAATAATCAAGTTTTTATTAACTTGATTATTTTTTTTGCTGTTTCATCAACATTGTGATTTGTTAATGCAAAATCAAAGGAAACTTATTTTTTATTTGCCTTGCACCCTCTACTTCAATTTCAAGTAGTACGGTAAATCCCTTTTTTATTTTCTCATTAACAGAAGACAAAGGCGTTCCATAGTAGTTTCCAGCAAATTGAGCCCATTCAAGGAAAAGGTTTTGTTCAATCATTTCTTTAAACTTTTCTTGATTTAAGAAATAATAATTTTCTCCGTCCTTCTCTCCTTCTCTAGGTTCTCTAGTAGTTGCAGATATTGAAAGCCAAAAATTTTTTTCTTTACCTAATATTTCTTTAACAACTGTTCCTTTACCTACCCCGCTGGGTCCAGTAAGGATAATAAGTTTTTTTTGATTTTTCATATTAAATTTTTTACAGTAAAATAAACATCTTGTGAATTAAAAAGGAATAATGCAAAAAGGTGTTCCACAGATAATGGATATTACATCTATTAGATCTGTCTTGCATTATTTGACAAAGAACATCTTACCTACAAAGTTTGAGACTGCCCAACAACCAGAGCCTAATACAATTCAATTATGTTTCAGAGGAGTTGATTCTCAAACATGGTTAGAAGTTTCATGGAATGGAGACTCTCCAAGAATACTAAAGATAAATAAGCCAGAAAAGATTGGGAGAGAAAGCACACTTTCTAAACAAATAAGATACGGATTAAAGTATATGGCTTTAATTTCGATTGATCAAGATGATTTCGAGAGAGTTATAAAATTTAGTTTTGCGAAAAAACCTGGAGATGAAATTAATAAGTATTTAATTTTTGAATTAATGGGAAAACATAGTAATATTTTTTATCTGGATAATAAACATAAAATAATTGCCGTTGGTAAACAAATTAAATCAAGTCAATCTAGTTTTAGAACAATTTCAACAGGATCAATTTATTCTGGCCCTCCAGTCAATCTCAAAAAACAACCTAGAGAAGATGAGTCTTTTCAATCATGGAAAGACTCAATTTCAATAGTACCTGAGTCTTTGAAATACTGTTTAATAAATACCTATCAAGGAGTAAGCCCTATCCTCACAAAACAATTAGAGGTTGTTAGCGCAACTGTTAATTCAGAAATAATGGAAAAAAATATTGATTTCATTAGCAACTCAGACTTAAAGGAGATATTTAAAAATTGGAAGATTTGGATAAACAGGTTTAAAAACAATAACTTTAACTTTTCTACATTCAACAAAGATTTTTATTGCGTTTGGTTTTTTGATAAGGAAATTAATTGCGAAAATAAAATAGATTTATGCACAAGCTTAGAGAATTATTATGATTATCATCTGAAACAAAAAAAACTTGAATTATTGGAAAAGAAAATTGAAGGGATAATTTTTAAACAGACCAATACTGAGAAAAAGAATTTAAATATTCAATATGATCTTCTGACAAAATCAGAAAACTACGAGATATATAAAGAAAAAGCTGATAATATATTCGCTTCACATGAAATTAAAAAACTAGACATTATAAAGGGACAAAAACTATATAAAAAATCAAAAAAACTAAAGAGATCTAGAGAATTAATAAAAGAAATTTAAATTCTTTAAATCATGAAAAACTTTTTATGAGAATCAAACTACTAGAAGAAATTATGGAAGAAATTTGTAACGAGTTTAATATCAATATCAAGAAGCAAAGAGAAGATCAGAAAAGTACATATGAGATAGAGTCTTCACCAATTCAAGTTGACACTCCCACAGGATTAAAGCTTCAGGTAGGGCGAAATATGAGGCAAAATGATTTAATAAGCTTTAAGTTCTCAAAAAAAGGCGATTTATGGTTTCATGCACAGGAATCACCAGGCAGTCATGTAGTTTTGAAGTCTTCATCTCAAGTAGCATCTGAACAAGATCTTCAAATAGCTGCAGATTTAGCTGCTTTATTTAGTAAGGCAAAAAGAAACATTAAAGTTCCAATTAATTTAGTAAAGATTAAAGATTTGCAAAAAATCAAAAACGGAGGACCGGGTTGCGTTTCCTTTAAAAATGGAGAAATTATTTGGGGAAATCCTACAAGAGGAGAAGATTACATTAAAAAAAATCTTAAAACAGTAATTTAGTTTATAATAAAAAAAATTTTTAAATCTAAATGTTTGATTTTCTTTTAGGCACTCATGAATTTTTAGGAAATCATAGTTTTCCAGAATTTATTGTTGGATATCTATTTGGTGCTGCATTAATAATTGGAGCTCCTACTGTTTTCTTACTACTTGCCTTCGTAAGCGCTTTAATGAAAACAAATGGGAAAATGGGTGGATATAGAGAATATGAAACTTATGGTGAATCATCTTTAAATGATGCCCCTCCTTTCTTATTACCAGATCCAACAAATCCTAAATTAAGCAAATAATTAAGTTTATCGAAAAATAAATTGGACTTTGACAATAGTAGTTTTAAACCTTTTTCTTACACAATTTTTATCAAATAATAATGAGAGGTACAGGTCAAAGTGAAAAAAAATTATCAGATTCGATGACTTTTAGTGATCATTTAGAGGAGCTTCGTCAAAGGATACTAAACTCAATTTACTCAATACTTATTTCAATATTCTTTAGTTTTCTCATCATAAAGCCATTAATATCTTTTTTAGAAATTCCAGCTGGTGATATTCATTTACTACAACTTGCTCCAGGAGAGTTTTTATTTGTCGCTATTAAAGTTGCAGGTTACAGCGGATTGATAGTTTCTATGCCTTATATTTTTTATCAAATAATATTATTCATTTCTCCTGGTTTAACAAAACAAGAAAAAAGCCTTATCTTGCCTGCAGTTTTTGGTTCAGGTCTTCTATTTTTTTTAGGATTAATTTTTTCATGGTGGATATTAGTCCCTGCAGCAATAAATTTCTTCATTAGTTTCGGTGCTGATATTGTTGAACCAACTTGGTCTATAGAAAGATATTTTGATTTTGTTCTCTTATTAATGTCTAGCACTGCAATAGCTTTTCAATTGCCAGTATTACAATTTATTCTTGGTTCTCTTGGAATAATCACAACAGAAAAAATGATTTCGAATTGGAAGATAGTTGTAATTTCCTCTGCAATATTATCTGCAGTGATTACCCCTTCAACTGACCCATTGACTATGTCATTGCTATCTATATCGATTGTGTTTTTATTTTTTGTGGGTACTGGATTAACTTACTTATCAGAAAATCTTAAGTCAAAAACTCTTTCATCTTCTCATTAAGATCTAATTGCAAGCTGACAGCTCTACCTAACCTTGGCTTAGCATTGACTTTCTTTAGCCATTCCCTTACTTCTTCTGAATATCCACATCTATTTAAAATCTCGATTTTATCAGCTATCGATTTTTTATATTCATCTTCACTTAAAGGGAATGATTCCTGTCCAAGAAATCCCCACATCATTTGAAAATAAACGAATTTTCCTCTTCTAAAGAGTCTAAAATCATATTTTTTCCCCCAGCGATGAATCAAATAATGTATAACTTCATCTACTAGCAATGGGTTCATTTAAATCAATTAATTAAGACTTCCTAAACTTTTACTTTAAATTATTAAAAGTCCTATCTATTTGCAACAGAAATTGAACAATTTGCTCCATAATAACTAATAAATAACAGAACCAAGTAGCGAATGACTCAATTAAGTTCCAATGATGTCCCTTCTATGGGTCGAAGGCAATTTATGAATCTTCTTACATTTGGTACTGCAACTGGTGTAGCTTTAGGAGCCCTTTACCCTGTAGCGAATTATTTCATGCCTTTAAGAGCAGGCGGTGGTGGAGGTGGAACTTCTGCTAAAGATGAATTAGGGAATCCAATAACTAAGACAGGTTGGTTAGCTACCCATCAAGCAGGAGACAGAAGTCTAGTTCAGGGTCTAAAGGGAGATCCAACTTATTTAATAGTTAATGAGGGTGGGGAAATAGGAGAATTTGGTTTAAATGCAATTTGTACTCATTTAGGTTGTGTTGTCCCATGGGATAGTGGTGCTAATAAATTCATATGTCCTTGTCATGGCAGTCAGTACGATACTAACGGGAAGGTAGTAAGAGGGCCTGCGCCTTTATCTTTAGCTCTAGCTCATGTCGATATTGAAGATGATGCTGTACTCGTCAAACAATGGTCAGAAACTGACTTTAGAACTAATGAAAATCCATGGTGGGCATAAAAAAAATGAAAGGTCTTAAAAATCAAATCATGAAAAAAACAAGTTTATTTATCTGTACTCTGCTTTTCATTTCAAGCATTGTATTTTATCCAAAGATCAGTTTTGCTTATCCATTTTGGGCTCAGCAAAACTACGAATCCCCAAGAGAAGCCACAGGTAAGATAGTCTGTGCAAATTGTCATCTAGCTCAGATGCCTACAATTGCAGAGGTTCCACAATCTGTTGGAGCAGACAGTGTTTTCAAAGCTGTAGTCAAAATACCCTACAAAAATGATTTAAAAGAGATAGGGGCTGATGGTTCGGAAGTCCCATTACAAGTTGGTGCTGTTGTAATGCTGCCTGATGGCTTTAAACTTGCTCCACAAGAAAGATGGACCGAAGAAATAAAAGAGGAGACAGAAGGGGTTTATTTCACTAACTACAGTGAAGAGAAAGATAATATCATTATTGTCGGACCTTTACCTGGCGATACCAATAAAGAAATCGTTTTCCCTGTACTTTCCCCTGACCCATCCACTAATAAAGAATATCACTATGGGAAATACTCGTTACATATTGGAGGCAATAGAGGTAGAGGTCAGGTATATCCAACTGGAGACAAGAGCAATAATGTAGTATTCACTTCTTCCACCGCAGGAACTATAAATTCAATAGAAACAATTGAAGATGGTAGCTATCAAGTCAATATAGAAAACGATAATGGTGAAATAACTACTGAAGCAGTGCCTGTTGGTCCTCAACTTATCGTAAAAGCGCAAGACAAAATTAATGTAGGTGACCCTCTTACTAATGATCCCAACGTTGGTGGCTTTGGGCAATTAGATGCTGAGGTTGTACTTCAGAGCCCTTATAGAGTTATTGGATTGATTGCATTCTTCATTGGTGTAGGCTTAACACAAATACTTTTAGTATTAAAGAAAAAACAAGTAGAAAAAGTGCAAGCAGCAGAGGGTATCTAACTTTCTCTAAATGCTTATACTTCAAGCTTTTATACAATCTCCAGGAGAAACTTTTTTAAATTTAGGATTTATAACTATTAGATGGTACGGACTTCTTATTTCGGTTTCAGTTTTAATAGGCCTATTTGTCTCTAAAAAACTAGCAAAGGCAAGAAATATTAACCCAGAGTACATTAGTGAAATACTTCCATTCTATTATCTATTTCTGTAAGTCGAAAAAAATTAATTTAAAAACTTTTATAGATATATTAATACCCTCGATTATTCTTGGACAATCAATAGGAAGGTGGGGAAATTTTTTCAATAATGAAGCCTTTGGAGTTCCTACAAATTTGCCTTGGAAATTATTTATACCTATCCAAAATAGACCTTTAGAATTTATTAATTATGAATTTTTTCATCCTACATTTCTCTATGAGTCATTGTGGAATCTTTTGATTTTCATTGTCCTTATTATTACCTTTAATAAACAAAATAAAACAGATTTTTTCAGGCCTGGCTTTATTAGCTGTCTTTATTTAATAAGTTATAGCTTTGGACGATTCTGGATTGAAGGTTTAAGAACTGACCCACTATGCATTGGTGGACTTCCACCTTTCTGTGATGGCGGTATAAGAATGGCTCAATTTATAAGTATTTTTCTATTTTCTTCTGGATTAATTGGAATATTTTTTTTAAGATTGAGAACATATAGTGGGAAAAATAGAAAGAATGGATAACAAAATATCCTTTATTGGTGTTGGTCCAGGCGATCCAGAATTATTAACTTTAAAAGCATTAAAAAAGATAAAAATTGCAGATGTCATTATTTGGACTGATTCTCTAATTCCTGAAAAGATTTTAGATTCTGCTAAAGAAGGTTCTGAAAAAATAAAAACGAGTTCACTTAACTTAGAGCAAATCACCTCAATTATGATAGAAAAATTTCAGGCAGGGAAAACTGTTGTAAGGTTGCATGATGGAGACCCTTGCCTTTTTGGAGCAATTAGAGAGCAAATCGAAATTTTAAAAAACGAAAAAATTGAAATCGAGGTTGTTCCTGGAGTAAGTGCTTTTCAAGTTGCTGCAGCATATCATGAAGCTGAGTTAACCATCCCTGACGTAACGCAAACAATAATTTTAACTAGAGCAGGAGGTCGAACAGGGATGCCCGAAAAAGAATCTCTGAAAGATCTTGCGAAACACAATTCCTCTATATGTCTATATCTAAGTGCTAGGCATGTGAAATTTCTATTGAGAAAAAACTAATTAGAACAACCATTTACATAATTAGCCCAGCAATTAGTAATTCTCAAAAAAGATCTAATCTTTATAATCCATCTTATAAGCATCTCTTTAGGAATAAATAATCTTAAAGTTGATAGAAAAATATTAATTACTATAATTAGTAAAAATTTATTTGCTTTGAAAGAAATAAAATCTGTTTCGGGAATCAACAATAAAGGAGGAGATTCCTCTTTAAAAAGAATTGGAAATTTCATTAAAGAGGCTAGGTTAAGTAAAAATCAATCAATTGAAGAATTGGCTTCTGATTTAAAAATTGGAGCTCATCAACTTGAAGCCATAGAGGAAGGTAATGAAGAAAAACTACCTGAAAAAGTATTTATCAAAGCAATGATTAGACGGATTTCACAGAAGCTAAAACTTGATACAGAATTTTTAATGGATGAATTCAAGACAGAGAGGAAAGAAGTGAAAATTGAAGAAATAGTTGAAGAAGTTTCCAAAAAAAACTATAAAACTAGGCAATCTAAGAATTTTAATCCACTAGGATTCCTAATATTTATTTTAATTTCAGGCTTTCTCGGACTAATCGCCTCGTCCTTAATTTTCAATTTATTTTCAGATTCTTCTCAGAATCAAACTCCAAAACAAGAACTTATTAAAAAAACTAAATAACTTTTAATTCCAAATTCTTTAGTTCTTTTATTACATTACGGCATAATCCTAAGTTCCATTTTTCAAGAAGAAGATCATGGTTTCTATCTAAAGGTAAAAGTTGAAATGTAAGATTATTTTCCTGCAATTTTATTTGAACTGAGGAGATCACCTTGTCAGGTCTTTGATCAAGAGCTGCTGCTAGTCTCAGGATTAATGACATTTCAAGAACTAATGTTTTATCTTCTTTGGATATTAAATTTTGCCAAGACTCATGTCTTTTCTTGGGTAGAGTCTTTCTATGGTACCTAGCAATTGAAGCAATAATATTTGTTTCTGCTTCAGAATATCCCAACAACTCACAATTTTTTATTAAGTACCAAGAGTGTTTGTGATATGAACCAACATTCACATATTTCCCACAATTATAAAGATTAGAAGCTGCCCAAAGAAGTTCTTTAGCTTTAGGGTCATTATCGCTATGAAAGATATTTTTAGTCTGATCATAGATTTGAAAGGCAATATCAATAACTTTCTCAGCTCTTGTATTATCTACTCCAAACTTTCTGGCCTGATGAACTATAGTTGTTTTTCTAATATTGCCTTGAATATTTAACTCATTTTTAATTATCCCTTTACGAAGCATCCAATCCACAACCAAACCCTCTCGAAGCGCCCTCTCACTTATTATTAATTCATCAAAGTTCAACATCTCCATTGCGGTGTTTAATATCAATGCTCCTGGAATAATTATTTCTGCTCTTCTCTCACTTAATGAAGGTATTTTCTTGATTTCCGAAACTGGCAATTTAATTAGTTTTTCCAATACATTTTGTAAATTTTCCCTTTTAAATTTATAACCATGCAACTTTTGTTTAGATTCTCCCAAATCATCTGAAATCAAATTTCCTAATGAGGTTGCAGTGCCACTGGTTGCAATCATAGATAAAGGCTTATCTCCCTTAGATCTACTCTTTATTTTTCGAACAGATGGTTCTAAAGATCCTTTAATAAAAGTTGTTAAAAAACTCGATCTTTCTGAAGTTATAGACCCTTTATTTAAAAAATCATTTTTAAGTCTTACCGCACCAATTCTCGAACTGGTAAGAGCTATAGCATCTTTTTTATCTGCAAGTATTAATTCTGTAGATCCTCCTCCAATATCTATGATTACAAAAGACTGATCTTCAAAAGACATACCAGAAAGAACACCAAGGTAAATTAATCTGGCTTCCTCAGAACCACTTATCATTTCTATTTGAATATCAGTTTCATCAAGAACTCTTCTAATAAAATCTTGACCGTTTGGAGCTTCCCTAACTGCACTTGTTGCTGCTGTTACTATTTGTTTTACTCCATTACTTTTACAATATTCCTTAAATCGCTTAAGAGTAACTAATGCTCTTTGGATTGATTCTTCAGTAAGATTACCCTCCTCATCTCTTTCTCCAAGACGAGTGGTTGATTTATCAGTAAATTTTATTGAAAATGATTTTAATTCTAGATTAATTTCTGCTACCAAGAGATGTGTAGAGTTAGTTCCAATATCTATAGAAGCTACTAAAATTTGCTTTTCTTGAAAATATCTTAAATCTTGTTTCAGTATCATTTCTTTTTATAAGACGAAGATATCTTTAATCCATTAATAAATATACCCAACATTGATTATTAAATAATAGAAATCATTTAATCCTAGTAAGATTATTTAAAGTTATGAAATATACAATAGGTCATATGCAAAATAAAAATCGACAAATTAAATTAAGTACTTTTTTTGAATTATTAAGGTGGAATAAGCCGACTGGAAGAATGATCTTACTTATTCCTGCTGGATGGAGTTTATATTTAACCCCAGATGCTAATCCAACATTTTTAATGTTGCTAAGAATAATACTGGGAGGACTACTAGTAAGTGGATTAGGCTGCGTGGTTAATGATATTTGGGACAAAAAAATTGATCAAAGAGTTGTTAGGACAAAAAATAGACCTCTAGCTGCAAATAAAATCGGTCTTAAAACAGCTTATTCAATTCTTTTCTTTTTAATTTTATGTAGCTTCTTTCTAACTTTGTCACTACCTCAGCCTGGAAGAATCCTTTCAATTTCACTTGCTTTTTTAGCTTTACCTATCATTTTAATTTATCCTTCTGCCAAAAGATGGTTTAAATATCCTCAATTAATCTTATCCATATGCTGGGGTTTTGCTGTCTTAATTCCCTGGGCCGCAAATGAAGGCAATTTAAATAGTATTGTTTTATTATTTTGCTGGCTAGCTACCATTTTTTGGACTTTTGGCTTTGACACCTTTTTTTCTCGCAATATGCGGATTTATTAATCAAATGGATTTTATTTTTTGGCCAATTTGGTTTACAACGTCAATCTTAATGCAGAGAGATATACTGAAAGTATTTCCTGAGGAAAAGCAATCAATAAAAAATATTGGGAATCACTTCAAAAATCAATCAATTTATGGAGGAGTCCTTTTATTAGGAATTATCATTTCCTCATAAATTCTAAATATGGTTTTTAGATTAAAAAAAGGTGATCTAATAGATATTTTAGCTCCAGGCTCCTTTATTGATGAAGACGAAAATTTTCAAAAAGGCATAGAAATCTTAAAAAACTGGGGCTTGGAAATTAATGAAAATAATTCTCTATCAAAAAAATTTGGTTATTTTGCAGGTGATGATCTAACTAGATTTGAAGAACTGGAAAAAGCACAAAATAGTAAGCTAATCATTTTTGCAAAAGGTGGGTGGGGTTCAGCAAGACTATTAGAAAAAAAACCTTCTTGGCAGCATGGTTTAATGCTTGGATTCTCAGATACATGTTCTTTATTACTATCTAAATATTCTCAAGGATTTATAGGTTCTATTCATGGCCCAATGGT
>LULK01000383.1_pt1 | contig 14430 bp, 18 predicted proteins | sample 728181 | NCBI WGS metagenome assembly LULK01 (sample SAMN03860291, study PRJNA289734) | marine metagenome | biome: seawater column; feature: ocean; material: water; isolation source: Red Sea water column Station 169 - depth 10m | place: Saudi Arabia: Red Sea | collected 2011-10-15 | depth 10 m | reverse complement strand
TATGTCTGCAATTCAAGTTTGGATAGTTTTATGGATGATCTTGTGGAGGCCCTTGTTCAATCAGGATCAACTTTAGGATTTGATGCAACTGGAGGAGGAAAACTATCAAGCCAAATATTAACTGCGATGGAAGTTGCAGCAAATAAAACTGCGACAGAATATAGCAGATACGGATCTGATAAATTTAAACAAGTTTATATCTATGGGGGATTAGATAGAAACCCAACAACACTTACACGTTCTTTTGGATTCTCTTGGGGATTGGGTGGCTGGCTGCTTACTCCTTTCATAGGAAGAATTGGAACAGAAAGATTTGGAGAGTTACGAAAAAAAGTAGCGGATGAAATCAGCACTACCTTTGAAAGTAAATATTCTAATATGATTTCTTTGGAAGAAACCTTGTATTTAGAGAATATCCGCTCATATACAAAGCAAGAAACTGGAAAAAAATATCTTATAAAGCCAGACTCTTGATTTATGCAAAAGGATTTAACTCAAGATTGGTTAAATTGGATATTTGAGAATATCCAAAAAGGTTGTGATAAAAAAGAATTGTTCTCTATACTCCTAGACGAAGGTTTTGATAGTGTTCAGTGTAAAGTTGCACTTGGGCTTGATTTAACAAAAGGAGATATCATTCGAGAACCACTCCAGAATAATCAAGCTGATATCGAACCCATAAATGAGCTTATAAGTGCGGAACCTCTAAAAAAAATCCCGGCAGAATTTTATGAAATTGATAATTTTTTATCGGTCTCTGAATGTGAGCAACTTATTAAAGTGATCAGTTCTAAGCTTCGCCCATCAACTATAGCAAGTTCAGGACAACATGATGATAACTATCGTACAAGTAGCACATGTGATTTAGGAAATATAGATAATGATTTTTTAAATGATATAGACCGTAGGATATGTAATTTTATTGGTATAAATCCTGAATATGGTGAAACTCTTCAAGGTCAACATTATTTAATTGATCAGGAATTTAAATCTCATACGGATTTCTTTGAAAAGACACAATTATTAGAACATGATGGTGGTAGAGGACAGAGAACTTATACATTTATGATTTATTTAAATAATGTCGAGGAAGGTGGTGAAACTGAATTTCCTCAATTGAATAAAATATTTTCACCAGTTCAAGGTAAGGCCTTAATTTGGAATAACTTAAATAAAGATGGAAAGCCAAATGAGAATACTATTCATCAGGCGCATCCTGTAAAAAAAGGGAGTAAAACAATCATTACAAAATGGTTCAGACAGACCAGTCTTAGCATAGAAACTTCTCAAAACTTAAATAAACATATAAAAACATATACTGATGAGGGCTTTAAAAAGTCTTCTCTCGATAAACAATTATTTAGAAAGATAAAAGAATTTTATGAGAATAATCGAAGTCAAATTAAAGATGAATTTGTTTCGGGAAATTTCATACATTCAGATTTACAAGAAGTACCGAGCACTTTGTTAGAATTAAATGATGATTTAAAAAAGGAAATACATAAATCTTTAAAAGGACCTCTTGAAAAATGGAGTGGCTCGAGCTTAGAGCCCACCTTTGTTTATGGCATAAGAAATTACAAAAAAGGGGCAGTTTTAGTCCCTCACAGGGATCGAGAAAAAACTCACATAATAAGTGCAATAATCAATATTGATAAAGACTTAGATGAGGATTGGCCATTGATGATAGAAGATCATTTTTATAGAAAACATTTGATCTTCCTTGAACCCGGCGAAGTTGTCTTCTATGAAAGTGCAAGACTGTTACACGGAAGGCCCGAACCTCTTCTTGGAAGAAGCTTTGCCAACATATTTTGCCACTTTACACCGATTAGCTAAATTCCTCTTTTCTAGAGGTTCTTATTATTGTAAGAACAATAAAATAGATATTAGAGATTATCCATAAGATAAATGCTGCCTGTATGACATTCTCACTTAACCCTTTAAAATAAAGTATTAATACTGTTGTGATCATCCAGATGAACAACATTGCAAGAGATAGGAATCTGAACCTTTTAACTCTGAATGGATGTAAGTACTTAATTGGAATGAAGGTTAAAATTGCTAAGAAGCATATGATTAAAAAATTAAGAAAAGGGTCAGTATCTAATATATAAAAATAGAGAATAACAATATTCCATAAAGCTGGAAATCCTGAAAAATAAAAATCTGAAGTTTTTATCTTACTATTAGCAAATGTGTAACAAGAAACTGCCAGGATAATAAAAGCAGCAATTATCTCCATACCTGAAGGAACAAAATCTACCCAATAGATAACAAATACAGGAACAAAAACATAGTTGAGGTAGTCAATGATATTATCTAAATTTTCTCCATTGATATTGGGAGTATGTCTTTTAACATCAACCATTCTTGCCATAGATCCGTCAACGCCATCGACAAAGAGAGCTAATGCAAGATAGAAAAAAACTAACTCCAGATTCTGCTCAATACTTGCAAGTAAAGCCAAAAAGCTTAGCAGAACTCCTGATATGGTAAAAAGATGTACTAAGTATGATAAAAGTACCCTCAACGTGCTTCAGTCTTTAATTTATCAAGCATTTTGCCCATCATTTCATGTAAGGTGTTCACTGCCTGCAACGGTCTGACAATTACCTTAAATTCTGTAATCTTATTATTTTCGTTCCAAGTTATTAAGTCGATGCCGTTAACATATATACCATTCATTTCTGTTTCAAATTCCAAACATGCAGAATTACCACTAATAATCTCTTTCACATACTTAAACTTAGAATTCTTTTTATCTGTATCTTTATTTGTTTTTTCAGCACTAAATACACCAGATGCAGCTGATAAATACAACTTGGTAATTTCTTTACCTCTTTGGGGTGTAAATACTACCGGCGAATAAAATATGACATCTTCGTGAAGAAGATCATCAAGTTTCTCTTTTGCTCCCGAACCGCCGCTTTTCATTACTTCATGCCATTTATCTACTGCATTCATTTTGTTTCCTTATCAAATGTTTTTTTTGGCGGGGCTGGCAGGATTCGAACCTGCTACCTTCTAGTTCGTAGCCAGACACTCTATCCAAATGAGCTACAGCCCCTAGAATAGATTATAACTCCTATTTTGATAACTTCATTCGCTATCTAATCTTTACTTGAGATACGATTGTATACTTCTTCTCGATGAATTTTGACATCTTGAGGTGCCGTAATGCCTATCCTGACTTGCCCTCCTCTGATATCTAAAACCGTAATTTTAATATCATCGCCAATGTACATTGATTCTTCAGCTTTCCTGCTTAGTACTAACATAAACCCTCCCCAGTAATCTATGTATGTGTAAGAACCTTATCAGTTATGCATGATAAGAAAAAGGTTTTTTAAGTGTTTTTTAGTACTTTATCGAGTTGGTCAAGAGATGAAAGCATACCTTGTCTGATTGGTTCAGAAAATTCAGGAGGATCAATCTCGGTAGTCCATTCAAAAATCGTATTACCTTCCATTTCTGTCAATTTAATTTTTGCTAGATGGTGTTGAATAGGAATCGCAGTCTCTATCGCAGAATACGAAAGCTCCATATTCTCGTCATCACATTCTATTATTTCTTCAACTAGTCTGCCCATACCTGTCATCTTGAAGATCCTCTTATTACCTTCAAGTTCAATACTCTCAACTCCTGGCACCCAGTCACTTCTAGAGATATTACTCACGATATTCCAAATAATCTCTGGAGAAGCTTCAAACTCCCTTTTTTCTTTTATCTTATTCATAGATTTCTTACTTTTTTTATTCGAATTTTATTTTTTTCATCTTTTATTTTTAAAAACATAGATCCAAACAAACCAGTTTCGAGAATAACTTTATCACCCAGTGTGGGAATATCTTTTTTTCTTATAGTTTCTATATTTTTCCAAACAGACTTATCGTTCAACTCAAATAAATAGTCTCTTCCAGACAGTCTCACTCCTACTAGGACGAGATTATCATTTATAACAGATCTTGGCGCTTTAACTATTACCTTATCATCATCTCCATTAGTGTCTTCAATCTTTTCTTGAAAGATAGCTATGTCATCTTGATCGATAAGAATTAATTTTTTATCGGTTTTAAAAAAGCTATCAAAACAAGAGAGTCTTTCTTCATCGTTTGCTATCAAAGTACAGTCTTCAATTTTTTTTTCATCTGAAACTAAAAAATTAGATAGATAAAAAACAAAAACTGTAAGAAAGAATCTTTTCATTAACTATTTTTTGCAGCTTCGGGCGGTTCAATATCGTCAGGAACAAAAAAGTCTGGTGCCAATTCTGAAAAAGGAACATCGGCATACTGGGAGAAATCAGTCACTCCATTGTCAGCAAGCAAGTTATCATCAATGCAGAAATTCCCAGTAAATTCCTTAGAGTCTTTAGTTAATATTATATAAGCTGCATCAGCCATTATCTCTGGAGATCTTGATATATTCATAATACTGTCACCTCCTAATGTATTCTTTATCGCTGCAGTCGCAATAGCAGTTCTGGGCCACAGGGCATTCACAGCGACTCCTTCTTGTTTAAATTCTTCTGCCATACCAAGAACGCAAAGACTCATTCCAAATTTAGCCATAGTATATGCAACATGCGGCCCGAACCATTTTGGATCCATATCCAAAGGGGGGGACAAATTTAAAATGTGAGGATTATCAGACTTTAGCAAATGAGGAAGGCAAACTTTACTGACTAAAAAAGTGCCTCTGGCATTTATTTGATTCATTAAATCATATCTTTTCATATCGGTTTGAAGAGTACCAGTTAGTTGAATTGCTGACGCATTGTTTACGCAAATATCAATATTGCCGAAATGATCTAAACCTTTATTTACAGCATCTCTAACGTTATCTTCGTCTCGTATATCACAAATTACGGGTAATGCTTGACCGCCCTCTTCAATAATTTCATCTGCGGCAGTATAAATAGTACCTGGAAGTTTTGGGTGAGGTTCAGCTGTTTTTGCAGCTAAAATAATATTTGCTCCATCCTTGGCAGCTCTCTTGGCAATAGCAAGGCCTATACCTCTACTGGCCCCTGAAACAAATAAAGTTTTATTTTTAAGATCATTCATATTTTTCTCCTTTAAATTAGCTGATAGTTCACCTCAAGTCCCAATGTGTCTCTATTTAAACTAAGTATATCAACTCCAGATGCGGAAAGCCCTATTACCTTAAACAGTCTTCATTAGTTAGATTTTGCACTCACATTCATATAATTTTTAATGGCGGAGAGAGAGGGATTCGAACCCTCGAAGGCTTTGACACCTTACACGCTTTCCAAGCGTGCGCATTCGACCACTCTGCCATCTCTCCTTTTTTGTTTCGGCATTATATTGTTTTATAAATCTCTGAAAAACAAATTGTTTATCAGTAATGAGGTGGTTTCTCAGTTGTATCTTCAATAATGTTCTTTACGAAAGATTCTTTCAAAGACTTTATTTCTTCTTTTAACTGAATAATTTCTTTCTGTTGAATGCTTAATTCCTTACTTAGCTTTTCTATGGTATCTTCTTGAAATGTTGCTCTTGCTTCCAACTCATTCAATCTTTTATCCTCTAAATCTTTCATATATAAAAGTTTATTGTCTAATATCTCTTGTTATTTCAATATCAAAATTTGGTGTCGTCCTGATTGGATTGATTTCAATTCCACCTCTTCTAAGGAAATTTGCCCTTACTGAAAGTTCTTTTAATCTACACCTTTTCAATAAGTCTGTAAAAATTCTTTCTACGCACTCCTCATGGAATCCCTGGTGATTTCGGTAGGCAAGCAAATACCGCAGAAGTCCCTCATGTTGAATAGAGTTTCCATTATAGGAAATATGTATAGTTGCCCAGTCAGGCTGCGAGGTAACAGGACATAAGCTTCTAAAAAGACTGCATGAGAGATGTTCGCTGGTGTATTCCTTTTCTCCTGGTTGGACTACTTGAGAATTCGGGTAAGAATCTATCTTATCTAAATATACTTCGTCTATCGAAGTTGAGCTGTCTGAAATTGATCTTGGTAACTTATTCAAATCAACATCAACATCAGTTTTCAATGCATTCTCTAAATCATCTTTAATTAGATTCCTTAGAGAATCTATAGATTTAAACTTTTTGTTGTTAAGAGAATATAAATATAACTTTAAAGATTTTGACTCCACAAAAAATTTTGAGTTGCAATCATAAGAGATATTGAGAATTTGATTTTGGGGTATACCTTTTTTATTTAGCCATGAAGTTTCATAGGAAGTCCAAAAATCTCTTCCATGAAAATCTTGAAATTCATTTAAACCAGTTTTTATTCTTGAATCTAGCCTGCTCATTGGTGAGAGGATCGATGGATCATACTGCAAAGGAATAGCTGAATCTTGTCCTAGGATTGAATTAACCATTTTCTAAGTTCTGATACCACGCCCTTTGTGTAGGAACCATAAACAAATAAAAGCAAATAGAACTATAAATCCTATAATCATAAAAATTGCAGAGTTTATTGAAAAACCAAGAGCTTCTAAGTCTGAAGCTCCTAAAATAGAATATCTAAAAGCATTGATCATATAAAGAATTGGATTGGCTAGCGATACTGTCTGCCAAAAAGAAGGAAGTAATTGAATAGAGTAGAAAACCCCACCGAGATAAATCAAAGGCTGCATTATAAAAGTCGGAATAATTGATATATCATCAAACGACTCTGCAAATAGAGCATTTAAAAATCCTCCCAATGAAAAAAGTATAGATGTAGAAATCACTACAAATATGCTCAAAGTCCAGTTACTTACTGATAAATCATAAAACCACAGAGACACTAAGGTTACTATTGCTCCAACTAAAAGTCCTCTAGCCACTCCGCCAAGAACCCAGCCTAGCAAAATTAGATAGTGTGGTAATGGAGTGATTAATAGCTCTTCAATACTTCTTGCAAACTTTTGACCAAAAAAAGAGGAAACTACATTTGAATATGAATTACTTATGACCGACATCATGATCAAACCTGGGATCATAAATTGCATATAATCAAAGCCTCCCATTTGTCCAATTCTTTTACCAATAAGAGTTCCAAAAATAACAAAATAAAGCATTATCATTATTGCTGGCGGAATGAGAGTTTGTGTCCAAATCCTCATAAATCTATGGATCTCTTTGTAAATAATTGTTAGTAGTGCTCTATACTGTTCTAAAGGAGTCATCTTTCACTTCCATTCAAGTTTGAATCAACCAACCCCATGAATAGCTCTTCCAAACGACCTGTATCATTTCTCATACTTGATATTTGAATTCCGGAATCAGATAAAACTTCAAAAATAGTATTTAGACCCTGGCCCTTTCCAATAGTAATTTTTAGTTTTTGAGGATTTTCTAAAACAGCTGCGTAGCCGAGATTTTTAGGCAGTGTTTGTAAAGGGTTTTTAAGATCGAAAACAAATGTTTCCTCTTCTAAGCGTGTTAACAGTTCTTGCATACTTGTATTTTCAACGATCTCCCCTGAATCTATAATCGCTATGTTCCTGCATAGTCTCTCAGCTTCTTCAAGATAATGTGTGGTTAAGATTATAGTAGTTCCCTCATTATTGATTTCAGTTAGAAAATCCCAAAGAGATCGGCGAAGTTCAATATCCACTCCAGCAGTTGGTTCATCTAATATTAGAAGTTCAGGGTTATTTACTAAAGCTTTTGCAACCATTACCCTTCTTTTCATACCCCCAGAAAGCTTTCTGGCTTGGTCATTACGTTTATCCCATATATCAAGCTTCTGCATATAATATTTAGCATTTTCTCTAGCTTCTTTAAAACTCAATCCATGATAACCAGCTTGATTCCTAATTATATCGCCGACCTTTTCGAATTGATTAAAATTAACTTCTTGACCTACAACACCAAGTTTCTTCTTCGCTAGCGAGTGATTCTCATCAATATCTATATCTAAAATTTTTACTTGGCCTGAGGTTTTAGTAACTAGCGAACTTATAATTCCAATAGTTGTAGACTTGCCGGCGCCATTTGGCCCAAGAAGTGCAAAAAAGTCGCCTTGGCTAACCTCTAAGTCAATACCTTTTAAGGCCTGTAAGCCTCCAGCATATTCTTTCTTTAAGTTATTGATGGAAAGGGCTTTCATGAGTTACTTACTCAAATAAGCCATACTCTCTTCGAGACCCCTAATAGTTAAAGGAAACATATTGTCTTCAACAAGGCTTCTGGTGAGTTCAACAGAAGCACTATATTCCCAATGCTCTTGAGGCACTGGGTTTAACCAAACTAATTTGTCATAGATACCTACCATTCTTTTCATCCAAAGGGCTCCTGCTTCTTCATTCCAATGCTCAATGCTTCCACCAGGATTGGTGATTTCATATGGAGCCATGGTCGCATCTCCAACGAAAATAATTTTATAGTCAGCTGAATACTTATGAATTATGTCTTCAGTATAAACTCTTTCATTTTGTCTTCTTCTATTATCCTTCCACACAGTCTCATAAATAAAGTTATGGAAATAGAAATATTCTAAATTTTTAAATTCTGTTTTGGCTGCAGAAAATAATTCTTCACAAACTCTGATATGAGGATCCATAGAACCGCCCACATCAAACAAAACGAGCACTTTTACAGCATTTCTCTTTTCAGGACGAAATTTAACATCTAATAGACCTGCTTTTTTAGCAGTAGAACTGATGGTATTGTCTAGATCAAACTCTTCATCAGCACTGTCTCGGATTAGCTTTCTGAGTCTTCTGAGAGCAACTTTCATGTTTCTAGTACCGAGCTCAACGTCGTCATCAAGATTTTTAAAATCTCTTGCTTCCCATACTTTAGCTGCTTTTCCTTTTCCGCCCTCACCACCGACTCTGATACCTTCTGGATTCTCCCCAGAATTTCCAAATGGAGAAGTGCCACCGGTTCCTATTTGTTTGCTACCGCCTTCATGCCTCTCTTCTTGTTCTTGAAGTTTCTTCTTAAACTCCTCAAGAAGTTTCTCTAGACCACCTAAGGATTGAATTTCTTTTAGTTCTTCTTCAGTAAGGTGTTTTTCAAATTCAGCTTTCAACCATTCGTCTGGAATTAACATTTCTAAAATATCATCTATGCTTTCAATTCCTTTAAAGTAAATATCAAAAGCTCTATCGAATTTGTCATAGTGCTTTTCATCTTTCACCAGAATAGCCCTACTCAAGAAGTAAAATTCATTCATATTTGCAAAAGCTAGCCTCTTATCTACAGCAGCAATTAAGTCCAATAGTTCTCGTAAGGAACAGGGTACTCCGGTAGCTTTTAAAGTATTAAAAAGAGATATAAACATTAAGAATTAGTATTACCTTCTCTTCTAGCCATAAATGCTAATCTTTCAAGTAATTGAACATCTTGTTCATTTTTCACAAGTGCGCCATATAAAGGTGGTATTGCTTTAGAGGGATCTCTATTTTTAAAAATTTCATCAGGAATGTCATCAGCCATTAGTAGCTTTAACCAATCGATCAATTCTGAAGTAGAAGGTTTTTTCTTCATTCCTGGTACCTTTCTTATATCAAAGAAAATTTCTAAAGCATCTTTTACTAAATTTTTCTTAACCTTAGGATGATGGACTTTTACAATTTTTTCCATTGTGGGTCTATCTGGGAAGTTGATATAGTGGAAGAAACATCTTCTAAGGAAAGCATCAGGAAGTTCTTTCTCATTATTGCTAGTAATGATTACTAAAGGTCTTTGAATCGCTTTAATTGTCTCTTTAGTCTCATAAACATAAAACTCCATACGATCTATCTCTTGTAATAAGTCATTTGGAAACTCTATATCTGCCTTATCAATTTCATCAACAAGCAAAACTGCTCTTTCATCGGAGGTGAAAGCCTCCCACATTTTTCCTTTTTGAATATAGTTAGAGATGTCTTTAACTCGTTCATCCCCAAGTTGTGAATCCCTTAGTCTTGTGACAGCATCATATTCATAAAGACCTTGTCTAGCTTTCGTAGTAGATTTTATATGCCACTCAATTAATGGCATATTGAGTGATTCGGCAACTTGCTCAGCTAGCATAGTTTTGCCAGTTCCTGGCTCTCCTTTAATTAGTAATGGCTTTTCAAGCTCTATTGCGGCATTCACTGCCATACTAAGATCTTCAGTTGAGATATAAGAATCAGTCCCTTTAAATTTCATATTTATTCCTTTTTAGATTTATCGTGACTTTATCACAAAGTAAAAAAATCGCTAACCAACTTTTTAGAGTTAAATCTACCAATATCTTAGTATTGTTATTTATGAACTGACAAGCTTATTGATTTGTTGATTTAATCTTTTTTATACTGATTATTAATAATATAGAGGTCAAGATTTCGAAAAAAATCGCTGACGTTAAGAATTCTGTTCCGTGCATAAGACCTGCATAAATTCTAAATATAGCCGCTGAACCCAGAAGACAAACAGTAGCATAAATCCATATATGCTCATTTCTATAAGCACCTATGATGGCCATGATTCCAGCAGTAAAAAAGAAAGAGGTGAAATCACCTATTTGAGTATTACCACCTTCTCCTTGTAACAAAGACATGGATAAGCCTTCAGCAGCAGAGGATGGATCAATTATCCAATTAAAAGCAGTTAACATCATAATTGAACCTATGATTCCAGGAATTATCCTTGCCCACATATTCTTTCCTTAATTTGGTTGCACACTTATTATTTCTCCTCCACTTCCATCAGTCGCCAAAAGTATTGAGCCATTTGGGAGGAATGCAATATCACGAATCCTGCTTAAATCATCGAAAATTATATGTTCTTGAGTAATCTTATTCTCTTTAAGCTCCAATCTTCTAACGCTTCCAGGTTTCATTGACGAGACAAAAATGCTTCCTTTCCATTCAGGAAATAAGTCTTTGTCATAAAGCATCATTCCAGAAGGTGCTATAGATGGTACCCAGTATTTAATTGGTTGTTCCATTCCTTTCATCTCAGTAAATGGAGAAATGATCGAACCGTTATAATCCTTGCCATAAGTTATGGCAGGCCAACCATAATTATTCCCTGGTTTAATAACATTTATTTCATCTCCACCCATTGGACCATGCTCTAACCCATAAATCTCACCTTTGTAATTTATTATGCCTTGGGGGTTTCTATGTCCATAAGACCAGATCTCAGGAAGAGCATTTGGATCATCTGAAAATGGATTGTCTGCTGGCAAAGAACCATCTGAATTTATTCTTACAATTTTCCCAAAATGGTTATCTAATGACTGAGCCTTCTCACGGTAGTTAAAACCATCACCATTAGTAATTAGCAAAGTGCCGTCATTCATAAACACCATTTTAGCTCCATAGTGAAGAGCGGTATTTCGTGAAGGAAAGGCACTGAAGATTTCACTAACATCTCTAAGCTCATTATTGGAAAGAACTGCCCTGATTACTTTTAAAGTATTAGTTCTTGCCCCTTCATCACGAGCAGAAAATGCCAAATACAAAACTTTATTGTTTTGAAAATTCGGATCTAAAACAACTCCTGACATACCGCCTTGTCCTTTGAAAAGCACCTCAGGTGTACCGGCTACTGGAGCAGAAAGTAACTTGCCATCTTTTATCTGTCTTAAGTTTCCCGATAACTCTGTAAAAATAATATTTTCATCATCGATTACAGCAAGACTCCAAGGCCTATCAAGTCCTTCAGCAATTATTGTGTAATTGTAATTAACCTCTTCAGATCTGAGAAAGAGAGATATTATTGATATCACTAAAATTAATGTAGGTTGACTATATCTCATTATCATCTTTCCTTATTTGTCTAAAACCATATAAATATCCACCGAGGCATCCGCATATTGTCATACATAACTTTCCAATATTTGTTCTTGATCCAGATATAGGTTCCAAGTTATCAAGAGCAAATGGCAAGAGAATCATCAAAAAGAGCATAGACAATCCTCCGGCAAGAACATAAGGAAATACTCTATTTAACAAAAATCTCTTAGATATTAGTTTTGTACTAAATAAAAATAGAATCAAGGGTATTGAAATTAGCAAATAGAGTGGTATCTGGGAGTTAAAGTTCATACCAACTACATCTTTTAAGAAAGTAGAGGTAACTAAACTAAAATCAATCGGCATATTCATAGAGTTGAGCCATAAAAGATTGCTAGATGTAGATACGACTACAACAAGAATAGTCACGACTATAGCAGTCAGTAGTAAATCAAAGAACGTTTTAACCATTTTGGGATTGATTTTGAGCATCCATCATTGCTTTTATCAACATCCTGTTTTGATTCTCTCTTTCTTCCATTCTGTCTATTATATCATTTTCAATCTTAAGCTCTTCCAAGATTTGCCTATTATCAAAGCCTAAGATAGGCGCAAGAGTTCGCGGAAACTCTTTTTGCCCTTTTAAGTTAGCTGGTGGTTTTGGCATTCTCATTTTACCCAATTCAGGATGGTCTATTTCAACAATCGAACCTTGTTCAATTACCTGAGGATCAAGATGAACTTCGTTTAAATTATTACAAATTGAAGCCGAGATTCCTTCATTATCCATTTTATCTTCGAGTTCTTTGCTAGATAAATTCCTAGTAATTTTATTTATTTCCTTAGTTAATTCTTCTTTATTAACTATTCTAGAGACAAGATTATTGTACTTTTCATCTTGGTGTAATGAGAGGCTAAAAACTTCACAAAATTTTGTGAATACTTCATCATTTGCAATAATTATTAGAACTACTCCTCCGTCTTTAGTTTCATAAACCTCAAATAAATCTGCTAGTTCACCTAAATTTATACCACCCTCCTCAAATGTATGGTTCATCATTAAATCGGGCCAATTATAGTAGAGAGCTGATTCCATCATTGATACTGGCAGATACTGACCACCTTCGCCATTAGCTTTCTGATAAAGAGCGGCCGAAATTGCTTGAGCACTCGTTAATCCAGTGACCTTGTCATAAATAATTGTTCTTATCAATTCTGGAAATTCACTATTTTGAGCATGAGGAATGCCTACTGTTCCTTGGATCAATGGATCATATACTTTCTTTTCTTTATAAGGCCCTGATTGTCCGTAACCTGATATGGAGCAATATATCAAATCAGGTTTAATTTTTTTTAAAGTCTCATAATCAATTCCAAGTTTTTTAACAATACCTGGTCTATAATTTTCAATTAACACATCAGCTGTTGAAACAAGTTGCATTAAGACTGACAGGTCTTCTTCGTTTTTGAAATCTAAACATATACACTTCTTGTTTCTGTTAAGAGTAGAAAACATAGCACCCATTCCATCTTTAATAGTTCCCATGAATCTAGCAAGATCTCCTATACCGGGTGGTTCAATCTTAATAACCTCAGCGCCTTGATCAGCAAGCATCATTCCAGCAAAAGGTCCTGAAACTGTAGAAGTTAATTCAAGTACTCTAACTCCTTTAAATGGTCCGCTCATATCTCCCCCTAAAAAATATACTGTTTTATAATAGAGCTCATAATGCCACTTATTCAAGAACAATTTTTTGATATCGGAGCCAATTTGACACATGAGTCTTTTACGAAAGACTTAGATTCTGTAATAACTGAAGCAAGTAAACTTGGGGTAAAAAGATTATCAGTCACCGGATCTTCAGTAAAAGATAGCTTAGAAGCCTTCGAGATTACTCAGAGATATCCCAAAACTTGTATTTCTACCGCTGGAATACATCCACATAATGCAAAGGAATATTCAACTGCTGCCTTTAGTGAAATTAAAGATTTATTAAAAAATGATTTAGTTAAGTCGATAGGAGAAACGGGTTTAGATTTTAATAGAAATTTTTCTTCCCCAGAAGATCAACAAAAGAGTTTTGAAGCCCATCTCGAGTTGTCCATTGAATTAAATAAACCATTATTCTTACATGAGAGAGACGCCCATAAAAAATTTGTTGAAATTACATCTTTATACTTAAAAGATTTACCTAAGAGTGTTGTGCATTGTTTCACAGGAACAGAGGAAGCTTTGAAGAAATACCTCGACATGGGATTCTACATAGGAATAACCGGCTGGTTATGTGATGAAAGAAGAGGCAAGCATCTAGAAGAGCTAATTTCTCAAATACCACTAGAAAAATTAATGATAGAAACTGATGCCCCATATTTGCTACCTAGAGATATGGATATTGATAAATCCTCCAGAAATGAACCCAAGTACTTGAATCATATCGCTAGAAAGGTTTCAGAGTTAAGAAGAGAAAGCGAAGAATTAGTTTTTTCAGCCATTTATATGAATTCATTAGATTTTTTTGATATATCATTCTAAAAGTTTAATTACTTTCTCTTCATCAAACGGCCAAAGTAACTCTTGTTCACCATAGAGAATGACTGGAATTTTATCCCAATATTTATCAACATATGTTCTCTTTGAATATATATCTACAGTAGTTATTATGCAGTCTTTCAGATTTATCTGAGAAAGTAATAGTTGAGCTTCTTTGCATAAATTACAGTTCTCTCCGGAG